>JAABUJ010000061.1_pt1 | contig 260768 bp, 321 predicted proteins | sample 5559131 | NCBI WGS metagenome assembly JAABUJ01 (sample SAMN10711875, study PRJNA513366) | rock metagenome | isolation source: Antarctica rocks | place: Antarctica: Victoria Land, Mt New Zealand nord | collected 2016-01-07
GCGGGCGCCCCCCCCCCCCCCCCCCCCCGCATGCACCCCGAGGGCGCACCCATGAGGTTGTAGAGCAGCGCCTTCTTCTGGTCGGCGGCGGCCGCGACGCCCTCCCCCACCTTGGGCCGCTTGGACGCCGAGCGCGCCAGCTGCCGCCGCGGCCCGAGCACGTCCTCCAGCGTGCGCTGCAGCGACTCGATCTGCGCCGGGCTCGTGACCTTCTGCCCGCCGCTCTGCGCGGCAGGCGGGGGCGTCAGGTCTCGCGAGGAGCCGGGGCGAGCACTGCCGTGCGAACAGGGGTGGAGTCCAGCCAGCACACTGAGCTCCAGCAACCCAGGCGGCGCTCAACCTGCAGGGCTTCAGGAGACTGCGCAGAGGTGCTGTTGCGCACCGCGGTGATATAGAACTTGTCTTTTATGCGGCCGTCCAGCCCGTCCACCTCAGCCTGTGCGCCACAAGCAGGTGCACAGCGTTTGTCGAGCGCACTGCACCTCAACACACCACATAATGACGGCAGAATGTGTTTTTTAAGCCTGTTGACAACCACTGTGCCTCTTGGTCACCTACATTGGTCACCTGTATTGCCCTTTGCTAAACTATATTGACATGTGACTGTACTGACAGGCTTTGGTTAAGGCTGCAGCAAAGAGTGATCTGGGGCAGATCACGCGCCTTGTTCACATCCAGTCCAAGGTCGCGGAATGTGGCTGTCAGCGCCGTGAGCAGGCCAGGCCGGTTGTAGCCCTCCACACTGATCACGGTGGCATTGGCCTGGCTGTTGTCGATTGACACAGACACCCCCTCTGGTGCTGAGCTCGCGCGCTCGGCCTCTGCAACGGCTCGCACAGCAGGCATGGCAGCAGGCGGCCTTGGCGCTTGGCGGCGCGCGCGCAGCGGCCCCAGTGCTCGCTGCAAGCGTGCCTGCTGGGGCCTGATGCGTGGGCCTGGCGCCCGGGCACCCATCAACCCCGTGTGAAGGCAGGACGGCAGCGCGCCTGCCATGCTGGCCTTGCACTGCACACACAGGCCACAGCACAGGCGGTGCACTCGGGATGTCAGGTCCAGCCAGTAACTGGGTCAGCAAGTAGGAAATGTGGACCCTAGCTGCTGCGCTCGAAATGCATCAGCAAGACTGTCTAGAAGGAAGCAATGCGCGATTGGCAAAGGCGCTCAGCCTGACCTGCACGTGTGACGGCCATGGATGGCGGCGACGGCGGCGCCGGCGGGCCCTCCCGGCGGCGCGGCGCAGGCAGGAGCCGGCCGGCCCGCACGCCCTATGATAGGCCAGCGCCAGGGCAGCCGCCGCCAGGCGCCGCGCCACCACCGCCAGTCGCGCAACCGCAGGCTGGGGACGGGTCGCTGCTGAAGTCGCTCTGGCGGCCTCTCAGCGCGCTGCCCTCAAAGGTGGCTGCCTGGCGCCGCCTCGCTCCTTGCGCGTGCAAGCCTGCCTGGTCTGATGCCTGACGAGCTGCGTGGTGGCCGCGCAGATCCCTCTGATTGGCGGCTACTTCTCTGTTGCTGGCCGCACCCCGCCGCGCGGAGCAGGCACGCGCGGCACTGCTGCACCGGTTCCAGCACGCGGGCTTGCTGGGTGTCCTGCGTATGCGCACCATGCGGGGGAGCGAGGTCGAGCCTGCGGGTGAGGGCAAAGACAGGAGCTCACGCACGGTGTGCGTGCTGCGCAGGGTCAGGCGGTCGGGGTGATGATGACACACAGGCACCGGCACCGGCTGGGGAAGCAGAGGTGCGTCCTTTCTGCCCATGCTGCAAAAGCCAGCACACTAGCCGACCTGTGTGCCAAGCGAGCACAGCACACATGTCCACTTTGCGCAGGAGGGTGCGGAGCAGGAGCCGGGCCGCGGCACGGCCGGAAACGCTGCCAGCCGCAAGCGCGCGCAGCCTGACGCCAACGGCGCCGCCGCGGGCAGCCCTGATATGCGCGCGCCGGGCATTGGCGGCCCGCCGTCTGCGCCTGGCAGGCGCGCCGGCGGCACGCGCACGCCGGGCAGTGCCGCTTCTGGCCGCAGCGCGCCGGCGGGCGCCAGCAGCGAGGACGACGCGGCGGGCGCGCGCGTGCACCCGGCGCCCGACGACGGCGACGCAGGCGGCGCCGGCGACGACAGCCCGGGCTCCGTCGGCCGCGACCCACGCCTGCAGCGCCTGCGCAGCCTGCTGGACCAGAGCCCGCTGGCGGCCGGGCTGCCGCGCCTGGGGCCAGGCTCGCGCCCCAGCTCCGGCGCCGCCTCGCCGCTGCTGGGCCTGGCCGCGGCGCCCTTTGCGCGGCCGTCCTCCGCGCTGGGCGGCCCCGCGCGCGCCACGGGCGCCGATGCGGGGCTGGGGCTGGGCGCGGGCGGCGGCGCGCTGGGGCCGGGCCAGTGGGGGGCCCCGATGCTGGCCGGGGGGCCGCTCGGAGGGCGCGCTGGCACGCCCATGCCAGCTCGCGGCGCCGGCGCGGGCTCGCGCCTGAGCAGGCTGGCGGCCGGCAATGGTCCGTATGCGCTGGGCCGCACGCCCCTGAGCCAGCGCGGCCCGCCAGGCCAGCGCGGGTGCGTGCCCGGATGCCCACAACCACACTGCCACCGTGCTTGCACGAATGTTGCCATGACCCGCTGCAATAGCTCACCGCCGGAGGCAACAGTTGAGAGTGCCCAGCCTGCGTTTTACTGGCGGCCGTCAGTTGACGGCTGCAAACAATGGAAGGATGCACATGCGTGAACTGGTGTCACGTCTATGCGGCTGATGCAGGCAGGAATTATGTGTGTGCGCAGCCTCTATTGTTTGCTATCTGAATGGTATACTGCAGGCGAGATATCATTGCCAAGGCACGACCTTTTCATGTGACTGTACTGGAGTGAAGCCCAGCGTGTGTGGTGCAGGGCGCTTCCGCGCACGCCCCTGCCCATGCAGGCGCTCGGCGCGGCGGGCGGCGGCGGCGCCAGCGCGACACCGCCGTCGCCGCTGCCGCCGCAGGCGCTCGCTTGGACGCCCATGCGCACTTACTCCAGCCTCAACCCGAGCGGCCGGGGCCCAGTGGCCGGCGGCAGCGTGGGCGCGAAGCGCGTGCGCATGAGCGAGCCGGACGCCGACGCGCTCGGCGTAGGTGCGCGCCGGGGGTGTATGTGCAGTGTTCTGCGGGAGGTGTGCATGTGCATGACAGGCATGCGCTTGGAGAGGAGCGCTGCTGGAAGGCATGCATGCGGCAGCACTGCAAGTGAGGAGCGGGCCAGCTGCTCTGGCCCGCTTTGTCAACTCGACACTGGGGTCCTCTGCGAGAGCTCTTGCGGCTCTAGAGCCCAACAGGCTTTGAGATGGACGGGCGTGCCTTCGGGTGTTGCAGCGGCCTGGCCGGGCACGCCGTTCTGGGTGTAGCCTTGAGCATGCATTAGTTGGGTGTTGTGTCGGGCATGCCGGCTCCTACCAGCCGGTCAGCATACCTTTACCGTTGCCGTGAGGCGAGCTCCGGCCTGAGGTGAGCTGCGGGGGGCTAGGCGGCGGCGCCGGTACGCCGCTGCTGGGCGCGGGCCTGCCAGCGGCCGGCGGCGAGCGGTCCGTGCGGCGGCGCGTGGCCGGCAACAGCGCCGAGCGGCGCGTCTGGCAGGCCGGCCGCACGCCCTTCCACCCGCGCCTGGGCGGGCCGCTGGGCGGCGGCGGGGAGGCGAGCCCGCTGGCGCTGCCGGCGCCCGGGGACGCCCGGGGCAGCTCGGGGGCTGGGGCCGCGGGCGGCTCGCCCATGACGGAAACCGCGCGGCGCATCATGATGGCGCTCGATGCCATGACGGAGGTGAGCTGTGCCTAACATCCTTGGGCAGGCCACATGCATCGTGCTGTTGTAGTGGATACATAGAGAATCAGTAGTGCCCCATGCAGCTGTGTTTCGCCATGGCTGCAGGTCTGCTTTGACTGCCTGAGCGGAGCAAGCCTGCCCGCCTTGCCCATGCTCACGAGATCTAAAGACCCTCTGTAGGCGGCTGCACGTGCGCTTGCTCTGCATCAGGCGCGCATGCTGACGAACGTTGCTGCACGTCACAGAGCGAGGACGGAGCGGGCGCGGAGGCAACGCCGCGGCCGCCGCTGCCGCCTCCGCCGGTCGACACGCTGACGTTGCCGCCGCCGGCCGCGAGCGCGGCTGGGCCGCCGGCCTGGCCGCGTGTATGGCCCGCGCCATCCGTGCCCGCCATCGCGTGGGGCGCGCCCGCGGCCCCGGCCGGCGGCGACGGGCCCGCCGCTGTGGCGGGCGCGGGCAGCTCGCGCGAGCCGCCGGCGCCAAGCGCGCCGGCGCCGCCCGCCGACACGCCGCCCGCGGCGACGGCGGGCGGCGCGGAGGGCGAGGATGCGGCAGCGCCGTCCGAGCTGCCTGGGGCAGGGTCTGGGAAGGAGCCGGCCACGAGCCCGCGGACAGCGGGCGGCCGGTCTGTGGGCTTTAGTCCGGATGCAGCGGCCAAGGCAGCTGACGAGGCGGAGCCGGCGCGCGCGGCGGCGCAGCCGGAGGCCGACAAGGGCAAAGGCGCGCGCCTGCTCGACATGTCACCTGTGGGCCCCTGCACCTGAGCCGCCTGCGGCAGCGCTGCCTGTGGGCAGTCGGGGCGACGCACCGCCTTTTCGCACCGCCTGGGCGCCACATGTCGAGACTGCGGAGACGCCTGACGCACGGACGCGCGGAGCGGCAATGAGGGCGGATGCGCGCTGCCCGCATGGCGGGCGCAGCCAGCCTCGCGGCAGCGCGCTGACAGGGGCCTGCGCCTCGCGCGCAGGCCCGGCGGCGAGCGCGCCGGCGCCGGCGGCAGACGGCTGGGGCGCAGCCTTCCTGGCGCAGAACTCCGCCGCGGCGGGCCAGGCGCAGGCGGCCGTGCAGGCCGAGGTCGACAAGCGGAAGGGTGCGCAGCCCGCGGCCCAAGATGGATCCAGGTAGAATCGGGACGGCTCAGGGGCGCCCGCTGATGTCGCCGTGCGCTGTCCCGCAGGCGCGGCGCCCGCGGCCAGCAAACCGTCGGCCGCAGCCTTCTCCTTCGGCGTTCCGGCGGCGAGCGGAGGCGCGGGCGCGGCGTCCAGCGCCGTGCCTAGCGCCCCGCCCAGCAGCAGCGCTGCCGGCGGGCCGCCCCGCTCGCCAGGCAGCGCCGCCGCGCCCGGCCCGTCTGCCGCGCCCCTCGGCGCGGCCGGCGCATGCGGCGCCGCATCAGCGAAGCCAGCGGCGGCGCCCCCGGCGGCGCAGCGGTCCGCCATGGACAAGCAGGCGCCCGAGTTTGCATTTGGCGGCGCGCGGGAGCGGGACCCTGTGAGCCTGGCGGTGGCGGCAGTCACAAAGGCCGCAGCAGCTGCCGGCGGCGGCGGCGCCCGCCCCGCGCCGACGTTTGCGTTCGGCGCGCCGCGCAGCGCCTTTGCGCCCGCGCCGCCCGCGGCGGCGCCGCACGCCGCCGCCGAGCCGCGCCCCGCTGAGGGCGTGGACAGGCAAGCGCTTGAGGCAGCCAACGTCGCGGCAGCCGCCGCCGCCGCGCAGCCGCTGCCGGCGCTGTCCGACGATGAGGGCGACGCCGAGGGCTCGCCGGGCCCGGCCCCGCAGCCTGAGCGGGCGGCGGGCGCGCGCGGGCCCGCGCCAAGCGGGAGCGCGCCGGCCTCCGCGGGCGCAGGCGGCGGCGGCGGCGGCTGGGGGTCCGCATTCCTGCAGCAGAACCAGGCCGCTGGTGCGGCGGCCGCGCAGGCGGCGCAGGACGAGGTGGCAAAGGCGGGGGCGGGCGCGGCCGCCACGTCCACCCCGGCGCCCCCGGGCAGCGCCGCGTCCGCGGACACGGGCCTGCTGTCGCTGCTGGGGGCGCGCCCGGCCGGCAACCAGCCGCCGCCCGTGAGCGGCGCGGCAGCGGGGGCGAGCGCCGCGCCCGCGCCCGCGCCCGCGTGGGACCTCGGCTTCCTGCAGGCGAACAAGGCGGGCGCGAGCGCGGCCACGGCAGCGGTGCAGGCCGAGGTGGACCGGGCGGCCGGGCAGGCGGCCCCCGCGGCCGCGCCGCGCGCGGCGCCGGCCTTCAGCTTCGGCCTGCCGGCCGCGCGCGCGCCGGAGCCCGCGCCGGCGGCGGCCGCCAGCCTCTCCCTCCCCGCGCCCGCGCCAGCGCCGGCGGCGGCGCCGGCGTTTGGCGCCGCGCCGGCCGCCTTTGGCGGCGGGTTGTTCGGCAGCGGCTTTGCCGCGCCGGCGTCGGCGTCTGCATCCAGTGCGCCCGCGCCCGCCGCCGCGTGGAGCTTTGGGGCGCCCGCTGCGTCTGCGCCTCCGTCGGGGCCCGCATCTACGGCCCCCCCCCTGCCAGCCTTCCTCGCGCCGGCCGGCGGCTTCACGTTTGGCACCATGGCCGCCGCGCCTGCCGGGGGCGAGCAGGGCGTGCCGGCGCCAGGGCCGGGGGCAGGGGAGCCAGGCGCCTCCGCGCCGGCCGCTATCTTTTCGTTTGGCGGGAAGGACGCTAGCGGCGGCCTGGGCGCGGCCGCCCCGGCGCCGGCGGCCGCCGGAAACGCCTTCAGCTTCGGCGGCGGCAGCTTTGCGAGCGCGCCGGCGTTCGGCGCTCCGGGGTCGGCCGCCGCCAGCGGGGATGGCCCGCCCGCGTTTGGCGCCGCGAGCCTGCCTGCGCCTGGTAGCGGAGCTGGGCCGAGTGCGGGCACGGCGAGCGCGGCCACGCCCGGCGCCTCGGCTTTTCCGCCCTTTGGCAGCCCTACTGTTGTGCCACTGTCGTTCGGCGCCCCTGCCAGCGCGCCCGCGTTTGGCGCCGCCAGCGCGCCCGCGCTCGGCGGCCCCTCGAGCGCGCCAGCGTTCGGCGCGGCCAGCGCGCCAGCGTTCGGCGCGGCCAGCGCGCCAGCCTTCGGCGCGACCAGCGCGCCAGCCTTCGGCGCGGCCAGCGCGCCAGCCTTCGGCGCGGCCAGCGCGCCAGCCTTCGGCGCGGCCAGCGCGCCAGCGTTTGGCGCCGGGTTTGGAGCGCCGTTCGGCGCGACGTCCGCGCAGGCCTTTGCGCCGGCCGGCGGCGCGTCGCATTTTGCGTTCGGCGCCGCCGCCAGCGCGCCGACCGCGTTTGGTGCTGCCAGTGTGCCAGCGTTCCTTGCCGCCAGTGTACCTGCGTTTGGCGCCTCGCAGCAGCAGCCCGAATTTGGGTCCACGAGCGCCACGGCGCCCATGCCCGCGGATGGCGCCACAGATTTCGGGGCGCTGGGCGCGCCTGCGTTTGGCGCCACGACCTCGACCACGGCCGCCGCGGCGCCTGCGCCCGCATTTTCGTTCGGGACGCCTGGAGGGTTTGGCGGCGGCTTTGGCGCGCCGGCCGCCCCCGCGCCGTCGCCGCCGCCGGCCTTTGGCGACAGCTTTGGCAGCAGCGCCAATCATGACCCTATGCGCATTGGTACGCCGCCCAATACTAGGCATGTTCGAGTCGCCTGAAGGCTTTTCACCCTATTCACAACAGCACAGCGCATATGCGGGCTGTGCAGTAGCAGCTGTGCCAGTGCACATGCGGTGCTTGTGAATCATGTGTGCACGGCCTGCTCCGTCCTACCTAGCCCTGCCCAGGCGATGCCTGTGCTGTGCCGCATGCAAAATGCAATCCGCTGAGGTGGCATGCAGGCAAGCTTGCAGCAAGGCGAGAGCGCGCCTCAACGGACTGCCCGCGTCGCAGGCGGCTTCGGCGGGGCGCACGGCGCCTTTGGCGCGCCCGCGCAGGCGCAGCCGGCGCCCGGCCCGTTCGGCGCGACGCATGCGAGCCCTGCTTTCCAGGGCTTTGGGCCCGCGCCTGGGCAGCCGCCGGCCTTTGGCGCGCCGGCGGGCGCCGCGCCGTTCTCGTTCGGGGGTGCGGCTGCGGGCGGCGCCGCAGAGGCGCCCTTGGGCAGCGCCAGCAGCTTTGGCCTTGGGGAGGCGGCGGGCGACCCGCAGATGGCGCAGCGCAAAAAGCTGCGCGTCAAGCGCGCGGGGCGCAAGTAGGATAGCACTCCCTGCCAGAGCCCACTTGGAGGGGCAGGATGAAGTTGGAGTCATCGTGCATAGGACGCTGCAGGCGCGGCCAGGCGCGGCAGATATCCTTGCCGGCTGCCGAGTAGTTGTGGCGACTATTGATACGCTGTGGTAGTGCCGTGGTAGTGTGGGAGAGTAGCGAGCCGAAGCAGTGGGCGGACCGAGCATTTGTGGGTGGGCATGTTTCTTATGTGGCTGGCAGGCACAACCTGAATTGCACGGATGGCCCTTGTGGCGCAGCATCATGACCCTATGCAGCAACTTGGATGCTGCCGGAGCTGTGAAGCATCACAGGACACCGAAGTGCTTACAGGACAGACAAATGCCAAAAATGGCAGGCTACCTTGAGACATGCTACGACCGCCTCGAAACGTGACGCACTGCGGCCAGTAACGGTGGCGACCTCGCAGGATCTGCAGCCAGACTGCAGCACGCCGCTCGCTCAGCATGCCAGAGCGGGCATGGCACACCCTATAAGTGCTCAGAATATGATGAGCTTGCCCTGCAACTTCACCCCCAGCTTGCCAATACCTTTGACCACACACTCAAAATCTGTTACGACTACATCGATATCCTACGTCTACAACAAACCTGGCAGCTGACACGAGTCCACCAGGCGGTGACGACACACCCAGAGTCAAGTCCTTCAGCCCAGCGCAGACCGTCCTGCAGATACTCTTTGGGCAGCGCAGTACTGGCCCCTGATACTGCCTGTGGGCCCGCCCAGCACAGCTCTGTGCCCGCTTCCTACTCACTGCCTCGGGCGACGCGCTACAGCGCGGGCCCGGCGTCGCCCCAAGGGCAAGCTTCGCGCCAATAGTTGACCCGCCTTCGCCCGCCCTGTCAGGCGACGCGGCGCAGCATGCCCCCAGCATCGCCAGGCGGCACGCCCACGGCGACCACGGGCGCCTGCCCCGCCACGCGCACGCGCAGGTTGGGCCCCTTCTTGCACTGGTCCATGCACTTGCAGCCGGCCACGTCGACGCCCGCGTCGCCGGCCAGCGCGCCCGCGAGCTCCTCGAGCAGCGCCGCGGCGCCGCGCCGCGCGCACGCCTTGCCCGTGCACACCTCCACGCGCACCGCGGCGGGCGCCGCGGGCGCGCCGGCCGCGCCCGCGCCGCCGTCCAGCACCAGGTCGCCGCGCAGCGTGCGCAGGACCAGCGCGCCGCGGCCGGGCGCCGCCGCCGCGCCCGCCGCGCCGGCCCCGAGGCCCGTCTCGAGCGGCGGCGGCGCGGGGCCGGGCCCCGGCGCGCCAGCCGCGGTGACCAGCAGCGGCGGGCCCGCCTCACGGAACAGCGGCTCGGGCTGCACCGCGGCCGCGGGGCCGAGCAGGAGCGCCTCCTCTGCGCGCCGCGCAATTTTGGCCGCGCGCTTGGCCTCCTTCTCAGCCGCCTTGGCCTCTTTTCTGGCCGCCTTTTCAAGCGCCTTGGCCGCCTTGGCCGCGGCCTTGGCCTCGGCGCGCGCGGCGGCCTCGGCGCCCGTGCACTCGTCCTCGCTGCTGCTGGACGAGGAGGATGACTCCTCGCGGCAGGGCTGCCCTGCCGCGCGCAGGTCGGCCGCCACGCGCTCCAGGCGGCCGCGCACCTGCGCCCGCAGGCCCCCGCGCTTGCCAGGCGCCCGCGATGCAACACCTGGAACAGCCTCGCGCGGGGCACCTTGCAGAAGGCGTGCGCCTCTGCTGACGGGTGAGGTGCGCCGGCGCAGCGCTCTCAGCAAAGCACTCGCTGCAACTGCCGCGCCCGTGGCCCTGCCGCACCCTTGGCGGACGAGCAGCTCCGGCGTGCCCCCACAGAAGCGCTATAAGCACACTCCAACCGGCACAACTGCCGGCTCAGTCAGGGGATGGAGATAACGGACCTCCTGCAGGCCGGCAAACACGTCGTCACCCGCCAAGCCCTCGTTGCCGGCCTCCAGCTGCGCCACCAGGCGCGCCAGGCCCTCCTGGCCGGCGCGCAGCTCGCCCACGGACCGCTGCGCTGCCTCCCGCGTCAGCGTCTGCGCGCCCGCGCGCATGCGTGAGAAGGCCACCCGAGGCAGGCGGGGCGCTGGCCCTTGATCGCCAGGTGCGCGCGACACGCAGGTCACACCTGGTGCGCCGCGGTTGCAGGCCTATCCTCCGTGGCCGGTGGACACGCGTGTGCGCTCGCACGCATGCGCCGCCGCTCCAGCCTGGCCATGCCGCGCGCAGCGTGCTGCGCGCGGCGGCTGCTGCCTGCTGCGGCGCCGCTGCGCAAACCCTGGATGCCACTCGCCTGCATCATGCCCGCTGCGGCACCCACACTGGCCGTGTGACAGGTGCTTGGAGTTCGAACTTGTGCTGACTTCACCTGTGCGGAGTTCACTGGCTCACGGTTCAACCTCTGGTTCAACCTCTCACGATCCAAAGTGCATGCAAGTTAGGCTGGGAGTCCCGAACAGCTGCAAGCTCACTTCTAATCATGACCCCCCTATCATTATGACCCCCCGGTGAGGACCATGCGCCAAGCACAAGCGTGCAAGCTTCAAGCGAACGCTTGGCCGGCAGATGAGGACCAGGCTCATAGGTGCCGGCTAGCAAGCCTTTCCCTGTGCTGCAGTGAGTGTGCGCGCCCGCAGGCAATTGGCGGCAAGCGCAGGCAGCGCAGACCGGGGTTGGGGTCGGGCGCCGGCGGCCGTCTGCAGCCATGGCGGACGTCTTCTCCGTGGTCGCTATGTTCATTATGTTCCGCGAGGTGATGCAACTGAGGCGCTCCCGTGCTAGCTGGCCAACCGTCCCTGTTTTTTCCTACATTGATGTGGTGGCTGTCCAGGCCTGTCCAGCGGAGTCCAAGGTGACCCATATGTGCATGGGCGGCGCAGGCGCTGGAGGCGGCGGTGGTCATAGCTATCATGCTGCAGATGTGTCAGCGGCTAGGTCTGCTCAAGTGCAAGCGGCAAGGTGAGCGCACCTCTGACTGTAGGCCTGTGTGTGGCGTGCTTTTGCAAAAGGACAAGGCGTTGGTTTCTTGCGTCGACCTGGTGCACCCGCTATGCGAAGGAGCCTCTGTCGCAAGCCCACTCTTAGGGGCGCTGTGAGCAAGGCTGGAGCCGTCCCAGCGCCGCCTGCGCTCCTGTTGTTCTCACTATATAATCTTGCACTGTGCGAGTGCAGTATGGATTGGCGCCCTGACCGGCATCGTCGTCAGCATCCTGCTGGGCATAGCCTTCATCGTGGCCTTCTACGCGGCCAAGACGACGCTGTTCAAGGGCGACGGCAAGGCCATTTTCTTCGGCTACGTCAGCCTGCTGGCCGCGCTGCTGATCACGCTGCTGGCGTTTGCCATGCTGCGCTTTATGAACTACGAGAAGAAGTGGGAGCGCAAGCTCACGGCCGCCGCGCAGAAGGCCGCGGTGCGCCGGCCCGCGCGCGCGGGGGCCTGCGTGCGCGGCGGCGGGGCGCGGGCGCGGGCGGGCGGGAGATGTTGATAGGCGTTGGCCTGGGAAGCACATGGACACCTGTGGCAGGCCGGCCGCTGGGCAGACGCGGCGGGGTGCCCCGGTGCAGAGACGCACCACGCAAACGCGCCTGTGCTGTTCAGCGCGTGGTTTTGTGTCACTCGTGGCTGCTGCAAAGCAGGTCGGCAGTCTTGGCGCGCCGGGCGTGAGTCGCTTCCGTGAGGACACAGAGCATGGAGCTCCTGCCCTGCAACGGCCACTGCGCTGCTGGCAGCGCGCGCGCCAGCGCACGCGCGCCCGCCGCGCCGTGCACGAGCTCACTCGAGCGCCCCCGGCGCGCAGCTGGAGCAGGAGCAGAAGGCGGCGGCGGCCGGCGGCATGTACGGCCACGCTGGCGCGAACGGCCACGCCGCCGCAAACGGCCACGCCGGCACGAACGGCGTCGGCGGCGCCGGCGGCGCGGCCGCGCAGCCGCCGCCGGCGCCCTCGGGCGCGAAGATCGACGGTCTGCGGACGACCAAGTGGGCGGTGTTCTTGCTGGCGTTCAGCAGCGTATTCCGGGAGGGCACGGAGAGCGTGCTGTTCCTGGCCGGCGTGTCGGGCGCGGCCTCGCCGACCGCCATCCCGCTCAGCGCGGTCGTCGGCATCATCCTCGGCTGCCTCGTCGGCGTCGCGCTCTACTACTCGTGCGCCGCCCTGCTGCCCTAACCCTACCCTACCCTCCTGGTTGCGGCCGCGCGGCTCGCGCAGCGCGCGCCGCGAGGCGGCCCGCAGCGCTGGCGGGGCAGCCGCCCGAGCGCCGCCCCGCCGGCGCGCTTGCGGGAGTGTGTAGGCGGGCTGCGGCGCCGCAGCAGCATTGGGCTGGCTGGTCTGAGGCGGCCGGGCTGCGCGCGCAGGGGCCGGCAGATCAAGGACCTGGCGTGGTTCTTCGTCGCGTCGTGCGTCTTCCTGTTCTTCATCGCGGCCGGTGCGCGCCGCCGCCTGCCGACGGCCGGTGGCGGCCGCCCTGCTCACACTGGGGCAGGCCTTGCAGAAGTTTGCACCCGTGGGGTTTGCAGCCGCACTGTTCCAGCTGTGCATGCTCTGACTATCTGCATGATGCTGTTTTCGGCATTGGCGGTCACTGAAACAGGTGCGCGCCTCTGTCTGCCTGGGCTGCACGCCTGCGCGGCCAGGCGCGCATGCGCAGAGGGTGAGGGTGGACCTAGGCCACGCTTGGGCGCGCTTTATTAGGCGCAGCCGACGCGCGCGCCGGGGCGCGCAGGCCTGGTCTCGCGCGCGATGCAGGCATGGCAGGACATCGGCTGGTTCGGCGTGCGCTACCCGGTGTACGACGCGCCCTGGTGGAACGTGCCCGTCTGGGACACCAGCGGCTGCTGCAGCAGCGACATCACGTCCAACAAGTTCTTCGGGCTCATGAACGCGCTGTTCGGCTACTCGGTGCGGCGCCCTACCCCTAAGCCTAACCATATCCAGTGCCTGCCGTCCGTGGGGCGGGGCAGCGCAGCGAGGCCTGACAGGCCTGCGTCGGCCTACGATGCTTGTGCCACGGCCCCTGCCGGTTGGCCTCGAGCCCGTTGCGGTCGGCGGCGGCCGCGGCGACCTGCTCCTTGAAGGCGTCGCGGTCGGCGGCGGCAGTGGCAACCTTGGCCTAAAGCCCGTTGCGTTCGGCGGCGGCGAGGCCGAGGTTGGCCTCAGAGCCCGTCGCGGTCAGCGGCAGCGGCGAGCTCGGCCTTGAGCTCGTCGCGTTCGGCGGCAGCAGCCGTAAGCTGCTCCTTGAGCCCGTCGCATTCGGCGGCGGCGGTGGCGAGCTTGGCCTTGAGCCCGCCGCACCCGCCGCCGACCGCGGCGGCTTCAAGGAGCAGCGCGCGGCCGCTGCCGCCCAACGCATTGAGCTCAAGGCCAAGCACGCCGTCGCCGCCGCCGACCGCGATGGGCTCGCGGCCAAGCTCGCGAGAGCGTTGCCAGAATGATACTGCTGGGCGGCCGTCGTGCATGCAAATGCGCGCGCCGCCGACGCCTGCGCGTGCGCCCGCCGCAGGACACGCCCACATTCGTGAGCCTGTTTGCCTACTTTGGCTTCTGGGCGCTGGTCATCATGGACATCATCATCAAGTGGCGCCGCGGCATGCTGCTGGACGCGCTGGCCAAGACGCGGCGCAAGGAGGCGCGCGCGGCCGCGAAGCTCGCGCGCAAGCAGGTGAGGCATTAGGCACATACTGCTGTCCCGCAGTCATGCAGCTGATGGCCATGCGGTTGCACTCCACATGAGAAGCGTGCCAGAGAGCCGCCAGACCATAAAGGAAGTGCTGCTGAAACAAGGGACACCTGCCTTGCTGCTGGCGCTGTCCCATTCAGGCAGGCGGCGGGCACCCAGCGCGCGCATGTCGAGCAAGGGCGGGCGAGGGGCACACCCAGGTCGCTGCAGCTCGCGCTCGGGTCGCTCAACCGCATCTGCGCATGCGGCCAGGGCGCCTCGATGGAACTGGCAGGCGCGGGCAGCGATGACCAGATCAAGACGGCCCCGAACGTGCGCAGCGCCGACAGCGACGAGGCGCTGCAGCAGCAGGTCAGGCCGCTTCATGGCATCAACAGCAGCAGCGCCCGCCCTAGCCGCAGCTGTGCGGCTGCGTTGCCATACTGCCTGCCGCCTGTGAGTGCGAAGCAGACTTGCTGGCATCAGCTGTCCAGCCGGCCGCCCAGAGGGCCTCGGCTCTGGACGCTGCATGTTGCAGTGATGATGACAGTGCTTTGAGTCCTCAGCATTGCTGCTGCGCCGCGCAGATGAAGCCGGGCGGGATGGGTAAGGGCGCCGCGAACGGCAACGGCCGGCACGCGGGTGACCCGGAGAGCCTGCTGCCCGTACACTGAGGAGCGCGCCTGGCGAGCGGAGAGGCGTGCGGCTGTCGCTGCACCAGGCTGAGCACGTAGAGGTGGCGCGGGGTTGCTTGGAGAGGGTATGCGGCGCTGTCCGCTCCCTCGCCGCCCGCGAGGCATCTCAGGCTGCGTGCATTATCACGGGCTCAACCTGCCAGCCTGGTTCCCCCAGCTATATAGCAGCAGTTTTGTTGAGTATGGGTCACAGCGCTGTCGCCCCCTCAGGACTTTGTCTTAGCGGCCAGCCCGCTTGTTGCTGTGGGTCCCAAGGACCATTTCAAGGTCACGCTTTCTGCTCCGCTTTGCTTTGGCATGCCGCTGTGCCGCTTGCCGCCTGCTCTAGTATGTCAGTGCAGCTCTTGCGGCAGGGATCTGCGCCAGTCGTATCCTGCTGGGTCCGCAGTATGAGCTGTAAAGCTCCATCTAGCAGGGAGGACAGGGAGGACAGTGCAGGACAGGGAGGACAGTGCATGATATGATACTGCCTCATGAGTAGCAAAACTCACCATGCAAGTCACACAGACAGCAATGCAGCACGCCAACGTTGTGCGCAAGTAATCAGTTCACAAAGGCGAGTGGCTCAGCAGTGGCGCATCAGATCAGCAGACCTGCTGAACTGGAGAGTGCGCTCAAATCATTGAGCCACCCCAGCTAAAATCCACAAATAGATGTTGCTGGAGCGGTCATACATGCGCGCATGCGGGTGCGCATGAAGGCAAACACGTACACAAAGACAAATGCACACACAAAGCTTCCAGGAGATCATTAGCACACAACCCAGCGGATGTGGGGATTGCCGCCCAGCTCCCGCAACACGCGAGGCGCTCTCGACAGAAGCTCGCGGCCGGCCTCCGCAGAGACACTGAAAGCGCCGGTCCTCCAAGCTGACGTCCGCGCCTCCCTCGCGCGCCATGCGCTGTTCGCCGCGCGGCATGCGCAGGCGGCCTGTGAGCCCCCGCGGGGACATGCACCCGCACAGGGCTTGCGGCCGTGCAGGCGTCAGAGCGGCGCGAGGTGGGCGTCGCGCTCGGCCAGCTTCAGGCCGGCCTCGAGGGCGGGCAGCAGCGGCAGCAGCGGCAGCAGCTTGGCCGCGCCCTGCTGCAGCGCCGCGTACCGCTCCTGCCCACGCCCCGCAGCCCACCTCCGTAAGGCGGCTGCTCGCACCACACACATGCACCCGGCCCATGCGAGTCCCTGGCTTGGCAGGTCCCCTATCCCCGCGAAGCAGGTGCCTGAATTTCCCGCCGGCAAGCAGCGGCCGCGGCAGCAGCAGCAGCAGCTCACCAAACCGTTCTGGACCGCAGCATGTTGCCCTCGCGCTCGCCGCTGCACTGGGTTAGGCCGTATACCATGCTTTGTGCTAGGTGGCGGTGCCATGGAACCAGCAATGCTCCAGGACGCTCTGCATGCATGCCATGCGCTGGTGCTCAAAGGAGCTGGCATCCTAGGCCTGCGCTGCGCTCAGGGCCTTGGCTAGCGCCCCGCACAAAGCGCAACAGGCAACGGCTTGCGCAGGGTGCTGGTGTGCGCCATCAGAACACGTGACACCACGGGCGCCTCAGGATGCAGGCCTGCGGCGCACGTGTTGGCAAGGCGGCCAGCACACTCGCCGGCGACGCGGCGAGGCCCGCACATGCGCGCTGACAGCAAGCCGGGGAGGCCGGGGCGCCGCGCCTGCCCCTGCTGCAGCCGCCGGACCTCCGCTTGCGCGCCCTCCAGCTGGCCCTGCGTCGCCCGCAGCGCCGCGCTCGCCTCGCCGAGCTTGGCGGCACCGCCGTCGGCGCGCGCGCGCGCGTCGTCGCGCTCGCGCTCCAGTTCATCCGCGCGCCGCGCGGCCTCCCGGCCGGCGCGCGCCGCGGCAGCGGCCGCCTCATCGGCCTCGCGCCGCGCCGCGCCGTGCCGTTTCGCCTCCTCCTCCGCGGCCTCGCGCGCGCGCTTTGCGTCTGCCAGCGCGCCCTGCAGCGCGCCGCGCGCGGCCTCGCGCGCGGCCTCCGCCTCGCGCGCCGCCGCCGCCGCCTCGGCCGCCTCGCGCTCGCGCCGCGCCGCCTCGGCGCCGCGCTCGGCCCGCGCCGCGGCGGCGGCCGCCTCGGCGTCGCGCACGCGCGCAGCCGAGTCCTTGGCGGCAGCCTCGGCGGCGCGCGCGCGCTCGCCGGCCTCGGCTGCTGCCGCATCCGCGGCGCGCCGCGCGCCGGCCTCCTCGCGCAGCCGCTCGCTGAGGCCGGCCAGGCGCGCGTTCTCGGCCTCGCTGCGCCGCTTGTCGGCCTCCAGCGACGCATACTTCTGGCTGAGCGCATCCATAGCGCGCTCCTGGTCGCGCAGCTGGGCGGCCAGGTCGGCCACCTGCCGGCGCAGGTCCAGGTCAGCCGCCACCGCCGCCGCCGCGCCGTACAGGCTTAGCGGGCCGGCGTCGGCGGGCGCCGGCGCGGGCGGTGCTGGCGCGGGCGCGGGCGCCGGCGCGGGCGCCGCGGCCGCTGGCGCTGGCGGCTCGCGCAGCGGCGCCGCGGTCGCCGGCGCGAAGGCCGCCGCGCCGTCGACGCGCTGCGCGGGCGCGGCCGCGGCACGCCGCTTGGGCGCCGGCGCGGGCGCCGGCGCGGCGCCGCGAGCGCGCTTTCCGCTGCGCCACTGCGACGCTTCGCCGCGCGGGGAGGTCACGGCTGCCGCAGGCGCGTCGCCCAGCGGCGGCGACGTGTCCAAGGACGCCTGCGCCCACCCACACCAGTCACACGACGCTGTTTTGTCACCATTGCGAAGCAAGCTGCTCCCTGTAACCCGTGTGGTACGCAGGCACTGTTGCTGCACCCCGTGGTCGTAGCATCAGCCTACCGCAATGCTCTCCATACTCCGCCGCACAGAGCAGGCACGCGCGAACCATGGACCGTGGGGGGCGCGCCTCGGCCGCGTGCGCGGGCATGCGCAGCACCCACATGTCCGCGGCATACATCTTGGCGTTGCTGTAGCCGCCCGCCAGGTAGAGCGCCGAACCGACGACGTCCAGGCTGAAGGCCGCGCGTCCTGCGCCGCTGCGCGCTGAGGTTAGGGTTAGGGTCAAAGTGCTGAGCGCTTCGCGGCGCCGGGGCTGCGCGCCAACAGCGCAAGGCCCCCTCAGACAGCGGGAGAGCACGGTGCCAGCCGGGGAGAGCTCAGTGCCAGCAGGGCACAGGCACATGGCCTGAGCCCGCCAGCACGCCGGAAGGCGCCCAGCAGCGCTCGAGTCTGCAGCCTGCGCAGGGGTGCTGCCGCGGCCCGGGTACACAGACAGAGACAGATAAAGCAGGTCTGCCGAGGAGAGCGCGCCGCAGGGCTGCCGCGGCCCGGGCGTGTCCACACAGCTCCACTGGAGCCGCGCGGCGTCCGCCGCCGCGGGGCCCAGCCAGTGCATGTCGCCCAGGCGCCGCCGGCCGCCGTCCACGCCGCCATACACCAGCATGCCGCCCGCCACCGCGACCGCCCTGGCGGCGCGGCGCGGCCGGGGCCCGTCAGGCGAGGCACGCCGCGCTGAGAGCGTGGCGCTCGAAGCACCCGGCCTCTGCAGGGCGCAGTTCCAGCCTCTTACCAGCGCAGCTCTGATGGGTGGCGCTGCACAGCAAGCATGCAGACCTCCATGACCACACACGCTGGGCCGCTGTGCAGAATTACGCGCCGCTGCTTCGCTCGCAGATTCCACCCCTCCCTTTACCCCGACGTAGCACTTAGGAGCGCGCCTGTGGCTGGAGCGGCAGCTGGGCGCCAGGCCGGCCACGGCGCGCGCGGTCGGCAGCCAGCGGTTGACGCGTACGTCGTACAGGCCGAGCAGCTCGCGCGGCGGCATCAGGTCGCTTGCGTCGCCGCTCCGCAGGTCGCCCTTGCCGCCGACCACCGCGCAGCGTGGGCCACCGCCGGCGCCGCCAGGCAGCAGCGCCGCCGCGTGGTAGCCGCGCGGCAGCGGCGGCGCGCCGCCCGGCCGCAGCGCCTGCGCCTCGCGCCTGCGCGCGCGGCCCGCAGACCGTCAAGGCTCTGCCACCTGCCAGCAGTGCTTGAACGCTTTATCGCGAAGCCGCGGGAGCGGCTTGGAGCACCGTCGCCCTGCGCCCTGCGCCCTGCGCGGGCGTGGGCGTGAGGTGCAGCGCGCGACGCGACGCGGGGGACATGCAGCGGCGCCGTTAGCATCCACCCTAATTGATGCGCGCGCCCGCAGGTTGATGGTCGTGCGCAACTCGCAGCTGGCTGCTTCATACCAGCGGACCACCCAGGCCAGAGTCGCACAGGGCGCAGGAGAGCGCGGGCGCAGAAGTCGCGCACCGATCGACGTGCAGCAGCACGATGTCGTTCAGGTACGCACCATCTGGCCCGCCGTAGCCGCCGAACAGCAGCAGCGCGCCCGGGATGGTCGGGTGCGCGACGGCGGCATGCGCCGTGCGCGCGAGCAGCATGTGCGGGCCCCTGCGCCGGGCAGGCAGGCGGCTCACGTGCGGTGAGCGCGCAGGCTCTGCATGCGCCCCGGCGTGTGCTGTACCACCGGCCAGCGGCGTGGTGCTGTACGCAGTCGGAGCCTACACCCACATTGCTGTTCATGGCTTTGGGAGCTTCGCGCGACGCAGGCTGTAGGCTGGACAGACCAAAGGCTGGCGCATGGCGCACGGGGATAGGACGCGGCAAAAACTGTTAGGGCCCCAAGTTTGAGCACGACAGAGCGCGCTCCCGGCAGCTCCCTAAGCAAGTCTGTAATGAAGCTGTGGTAGGCAGCAGCGGGCAGAGTGCACTGCCAGCGGGCCCGCCGCTGCAGACTCTTTCATACGCCCGCACGTTGCAGAGGCGGGCCTGCAGTGCAAGCCGCCGTGCCCGCAGCTGCGGCCCAGAGCTGCGTCGGGAGCGCCCCCGGCGGGAGCAGGAGAGCGGCAGCCGTGCGGCGCGCACTTGACGCAGACCTGCCGCCAGCGCCGGTCCGCCGGCTTGTACGCCCACACGTCATCGAAGGGCTCGTTCTTGTCGGAGCCGCCCACGACCACGATCTCGTCGCCCACCGCCGTCGCGGTGTGGTAGGCGCGCGGCGCGAACGGCACGCGCGCGTGGCCCCGGTCCCAGCGCGCGGTGACCGTGTTGAAGCTCGTGACGTCTGCGTGCCAGGTATCCCTGCCGCAGCGGCAGCGTGAGCGCGCGCCGCTCTGCCGGCGGGCGGACCGCACGGGCATTGCCTCGCGCTGAAACACGCCGGAGCAGCGTGATGGCGCGGGCGGCTGCTGCGGGGCAGAGCAGACGGAGCGGGGCGCACTGCGTGCGGCCGCATATAAAGAAGATGGTGTCGCCCGCGACCGCGGATGCGTGGCCCGCCCGCCTCAGCACCTCGGGTGCCTCCGGCAAGCGCTCCCAGACACCCAGAGCGTGCTCGAGGCTAACGGCGACCATGGCGGCAGTGCGCTTTCGACCCTCAGCGTTTGCTCATACTACTGAGGGCTTTATATGCAAAGTCGGCTATGTGGCGGGCACACAGAACCGGGTGTGTGGCGCCGGGTGTGTGGCGAATGAGGAGTGGCCCAGACTCTTTCGACCAAAGCATGGACAGCAGGCTAGGGTTGAATCACCTTGCTGGGTTGCAGACACACACAGCAGCAGCCTGCTGCCAGCAGGCCCCTGCCCCCTTGCTAGGTTGCACAACCAGCAGCAGGCACCGCCTACCCGTACGTTTTGTGTCTCTCATGTCCCTCACCACTCTCCCTTGGTCGCAACTCTCCGTTCAGTATATTAAGCTTGACAAGCCTCCTCGCTCACGCTGAAGTACAAAGCGCCTCTGCGCAACCCCAGGGAGCACTGAAAGACACGGCACGTCGCGACCGCGCGCGCGCGCCTCACAGCCCCCCAATGCGTCACTCCACGCCCGCGCGCTCGCTAGCCCGGGGCCGCGCCCACCAGCTGCCGACCTTTGGCGCGCCCGGTGGCCCCCCGCCCCAACCCGCCACAGCGGCGCCCTCCTGATAACCGCGCCGCGCGGCCTTCCGCACGCCAGGCAGGCCCGCCGCGCCTGGACCCCCGCCCGCGCCGCCCCACCCCAGCACGGCCGCCGTCGCGCGGCGCGCCCGCCCCACCTCAGCCGCCAGCGGCGCAATGTGCCCCGCTCCGGGCGGGGCGAGCGGCGCCGCGCCGCTAGCGCCGGCTCGGCTGTTGGCGTCAGCCGGCGCCCAGCTAGCGCTGGCACCGCTGCTCGCGGCAGCAGACGGGTAGGCTTGCGCCTGTGAGGCGCGTGCGCTGCGCCCAGGCTGCGCTGCGCCCCAGCCGCGCCTCGCGTGGGCAGCGCCGGGCGTGGCCCCAGCTGCCCCCCGGTCGATTCCCGCTGACGCCTCCGCAGGCTGGCGCAGGTCGCGGGCATGCTCATCGCTGCCGGTCGGCTGCACGCTCTGCGCGCCATCCCAGGCTGCGGCGCGCGCGGGCCCCGCAGCGCCCGCGGCCGAGTTGGCCGCGGGCGCAGCGCCATGCGCGTCCCCGGCAGCCCTGCCACCGCGCGCCGCGCGCCGCCGCACATCAACTCCGTAGGGATCCGCGACCCCGCGCGCGGCCGCGAGCTGGTCGGCCAGCGCGGCCAGGCCGGAGACCTTGCGCCACAGCTGCGCGCGCGGGTCTGCGTCGTGGCCGCCCTGCACGCGCACGTGAGCCGCCTGCTCAGGACGTCAACGCGCGCCTGGCCGCAAGCGTGCCCACCAGCCTGCGCTGGTCTAGCCGCGTTTGCTACAAGTAGTGCTACTGCAGCCGTGTCCTACATAAAACACAGCCAGTCTGCGTCCAGCAGGTATGGGGCTGCCCTGCCGCACTTCAGGAGTCCACAAAATTCAAGGAAGACAAGCCAGGCAGGGAGCGCGCACCGCAAGCAGCTCTCGGGCAGAGAGCGAGCGCCCCGCATGCTGGCGCCCTCGGTCTGCGGCGGCTCGCACCCGGGCCTGGCCGGCCCCGCACACGCCCGCGTCAGAGCCTATGCCACTTCCCTGTGTCTGGTGACAAAACTGTGTTTGCAGCTGTGACTGCCTTCGCACGCGCGCGCACTGCCCCGAAGCAGGTCGGCACCAGTGGAGAAGCACCTGCAGCGCAGCCAGGCGCTCGCCGTCCCGTTCGTCCCGACCGGCAGCGCCCCACCCCTCCACGCGCCTGCCGCCGCTGCTCCGGCCGCTGGCGCGGCTCGCCTCGCCCTCACCCTCGACCTGCGAGCCAGCCCAGCGGCCCCGCCCTCGCCCCTGCCTTGCTAGGCGCGCCGCGGCAGCCTCGGCAGCCTCCAGTGCCGCGCCACGCGCGAGCGTCTCGCGTACGTGCTGCGCGGCTTTGCGCTGCGCGGCTCCCTGCGCCTCGGCTTGCGCCTCCCAGGCCGCCCATGCAGCAGCGTTCTGCGCGCGCAGCGCGGCGGCGGACTCATCCCGCGTCGTCTGCTGCAGCCCGGCTGCGCCCCGCTGGGGCCAGCCGCTGGTATCCCTACTCTGTCCCCAGGCACGCTGGCTGCCACCGACTGCGTGCGCCCGGCACAGCCTGCGCAGCGTGCTGCACGGCGTGACACGCCAACAGCCTGCTACCCCCGTCTCCATCGTGCGGGCGCCGCAGCTCCTCCAGAGCAGTGCTTCAACAGGACTGACCTAGTAAAGGCGCACTGCTCCTGCAGCAGGAGCGGCCTACTCAGCCCTGGCTGGACCGAGGGTTGGCTCATGGCAAGGGCATCAAGGCACCAAAAGTGGAGCAAAAGTTTGGGCAGCAGCTTGCGAGGCAGCCAGGCTTGCCAACCTAGGACCTGGGTGCGCGGGTTGACGCAGATGGAGGGTTGGACGAGCACGGGGTGGCGCGAGCGCGGCGAGCGCCACACTGGCGCTGCGCACAGCGCAGCGCACGGCGAGCAGGCCGCGTCATGCAGCTACTCGACTTTCGCCAGCACCATCTGCAGGGTGGAGTATGAGGGCGAGGGCGAGGGCGGGCGGCCCGTGCGCAAGTGCACGCGGCTGCTCAAAAAGCTTCAAGACTGCGGCAGGCGCGCTCCTGGCGCCCTGCTCGTCGCAGGCACCCAGAGAGGCCGTGCGGGCGTGCTGAGACCGCCGCTGCACTCGCTGCATGACGTCTGTGGATGCTGCTTGACCGCCGTGCTGCGTGCAGAGGCCCCGAGGTGGTGGAGATGGAGACCGTGGAGTTGGCCGACCACAACGTGGGTCAGCTGGCCGATACGGACCGGTTCGTTTCCCAGACCTACCTGTGGCGAGCTGCTGGAGTGCACATGCAGCCCGAAAGGGACCTGAGACGGCTCTGCTGCTGCCCTTCGCAGGCAGCTGGCAGCGAGCACAAGTGGCGCGCCGCTGGACGCCAGCGTCGGCGAGGCGCTCGAGGAGTTTCTGCAGTATGCGCAGCAGCTCAAGCAGCGCGCAGCGGGCGCTGGTGCGAGCGCCTGCTCCGCTTGGCAGACTGTTGCGTATGCCGCAGCGCGGGCAGTGTGGTGCCGGCGTGAGCTGGCTGCCGCCCTTGCCGCGCTGGTTTGCAACTTGCAGTGTTGCGCTTTCGCAAGTGTGGACCTTGCGCGGCCCTGCGCCTGCACCGCAGTGCGCAAAGCTCTGTATGCACGACCCTAGCACACAATTTCAGCAGTCCTGTCAACATTTGTAGGCTGCAATAGTACTACAGCGTTGCGCACTGTGTGTGTGCAAAAACAAATGCTTCGGGCACATAACGTGGTGCTCTGGTTGCTGCAGGTGGAGACCAGGTCGTGCTGGAGCCTGCGCACGGCCTCGCGCATAGCCGGCCATATGTCGAGCCAGCGCCCCGGCCCTGGCGCGGGCTCTTTGCCAGCCTGTTTGCGCGCGAGGCGCAGTGTTCGCCCGGTGCGCCCGTGCCGCGTTTTGTGCAATCACTCAGCCACCCAGCTTGTGCTTTTGATGCCTCGCAAGAAGTCTGCTTGTTGTCCAGCTTTGAACCACACCTGTGAAAGGGTGTGCGCAACCTTGTGCAAACCATGCTCTTGGAGCGGCAGCAGGCATATGCGCTTGACTGTATGTCACCCAGGTGTGCCTGCACGCACAAGAGGCGCTGTGCATGGCGCGAGCCTGAGCGCTGGGCGTGTTTGCGCCGCAGGGCGCTCTCGTCCCAAAGAGGGCGCGAGCTGGGAGGAGTTTGCCAAGGACTTCAAGGAGGTCTAGGGCATGCGCACGGTTTGTGAGTCCTGCTACGCGCAGGTGAGTTATGTAGCGCTGGCTGTCAACGCGTATGTCCTTAGGATAGCAGTTTTTCTAGCAAAGGAGCTGTCCGTGTTCATGTCGTTAAGTGTTCGGAGTGCAGGCTGCGTAACAAGATTTTGGCAACAGGTTCTCACTGCGTTGAGCAATGCAAGCAAATTCTGCGCGCCCAGTACGTGCAAGAGACTGCGTTGGCTGTGCCAGGAAAGTGTTAATTGAAACTAATGTGGTATTGAAACACCTTCATGCACCTTCATGCCTCTGACTACCGTGCAACCCGTTATCTTGTCTGTGGCCCTCGTTCAGCGAAATGTTTTTAAGTCTGGACTACTACTGGGATACAGTAAACGCTTGCGTTTCTGTCGGCACAGCACCCCGTCCTCCACTACTGAGTGTACAGCTGCAGCAAGCGGCGCACCAGGTGCGGGTGCATGGCGACCACTTTGTGACTCACACTGGGCATATACCGGCTACACGCTGCCTGACTGGGCAGGCGCTGCTGTGCGGGCTGAACTGAGTGCCTGTGGCGCGCAGCATTGGTGTCAACGTGACCGGAGTTTTTCCTCAAGCAGTGCAATGGCCTCGCAAGGCCTGCTTCCTGGGCTGGTACCAAGCACCTGCACACACAGTGCGTTGGTTTACCCGGCCGTGTCACATAGCGCCCGTCCAGCACCTGTCAGGCTTGCTGAGTCCATAGACACTGTGGGTGTCACTGCGCATTGTATATCCATGCTGTGAGCCGCACCGGCGTTGCGACTCACTTTGCGTGCCAGGCAGTGAGAGAGAGTCGTGTTTGCGGTTGTGCCTCTGCACACAGAGCTGCTCGGCCTTGTCCTCAGCGCAGTGGGCGCTTGATAAGCGCACTCCCACAAGAGCCGCAGATAGCCAGCACTGGCGAGTGCACCGGCGCAGGAGCATGCCAGCGGCCGTCGCCCGGCCTGCGCGCCTGCCGTGGGGCTGCGCTCGCGCCGGCGCCGCCGCCGGCCGGGCAGGCGGTGCGCGCTGTCCGTCGCAGCCGCGGCGCGGCGCGGGCGCGGCGGGCGGCCACGCGGGTGGCCTGCCTGCCGGACATAGAGGGCAACAACTCGTTCACTGAGGAGCTGCGCGCGACGGCCAAGTACATCAGCCGGCGCGGCTTCGGCATCCTCGCCTCGGACGAGTCCAACGCCACCACTGGCAAGCGGCTGGCCACCGTCGGTGCGGCGCTCACCTTCCTTCCGATTCGACCAAGCGTGCCTGAGATGGCGAGCTGCGGGCGGCTGTGGGCAGCGCTGTCTGCGGCCTCTCGCCACAGCACTGTGGGCTGCAGCCATGCATTCGTGAGAGTGCATGGGCTGGCATCCTGTCTGCTACGCACGTTGCCCTGCACGTTGCCAGCACTTTCGAACATGCCAAGACGCGCCTTCAACTGCGCTGGACGGCATGCCTGAGGACAGGTTTGGGGAGCGGCATGCTGGCTCAAGTGTGCTTTGCAGGCTCAGGACTAGACATGCGCCTATGTATAAGATGCCCATTGTGGCTGGGCTGAAGCCTGAGGTCGTGGGAGCTGAGCGTCAGGGGCGGCCCGCGCCTGGACAGGACGACAAGCAGGCCAACCCTGCGAGTGGCGCGCCAGGTTGGCTTGCTTATTGACCTGTTGTCCTGTCCAAGCGCGGGGCCGCCCCTGATATCGGCTCCCCTGACCTCAGGCTGGAACTTGAACTCGCCCTCTATGTCACCAGGCAGACTCAGAGCTGAGACGCGGGCCTGACACTCTTGGGGCGGGCCTGCATGCAGACGTGGAGAACACGGAGACCAACCGGCGCGACTGGCGCGAGCTGCTCTACACCGCGCCGGGCCTGAGCGACGCCATCTCGGGGTGCATCATGTTTGAGGAGACGCTGTACCAGTCGACCGCGGCGGGCAAGCCCTTTGTGGACGTGCTGAGGAGTGCGGGAATCGTCCCTGGCATCAAGGTGGACGCGGGCCTACAGGCGCGGCCGGCTACTGGATCGCCGGCGAGCTCGGCGCCATGTGTTTGCTTCAGCTTGTGCCACGCTCTGCTTGGCAAACCCAGCTTGTGCCACGCTCTGCTTGGCAAAACCAAGTCCTGCACAAAGACACAACGTCTGAGGAAGTGCTGCGAGACATCAAGTAAATGCCCAAGTTCGCAAGGCGCCTGGCGCAGGTGATCCCCGGCACCGACGGCGAGACCGCAACGCAGGGCCTGGACGGCCTGGGCGACCGCTGCAAGGCGTACTACAAGCAGGGCGCGCGCTTTGCCAAGCGCGCCCCAGCCTTTCGTACTGTATGAGGAGGTTCTGACCATGCCCTGGTGCTGAGCACGTGCACCCCACCGCCAAGCGCGGCGTGCAGTGATGCAAGGATAGCATGGGGCAGTGGTAAACTGCACTGCGCAGGGGCGTCGTCTGGGTCAAGCTGCGCGATGGCCGTGCGCGCGTGTTCCATGCAGAGGCCTGGCCTGAGCCGCGCGCCGTCTGCACGGACGCGGAGCAGCACGCGGCCGCCGAGCGCACGACGCAGCGCCAGGCCGTGGCCGCGGCTGCGCGCGCGCGCGGCAGCGCCGCGGCGCCGCGGGCGCTGACCTGCGCGTGCGTGCGCCCGGGCGCGCAGGTGGCGCGCGGTCATCAAGATCGGCAGCGCGGCCACGCCGTCCACGACCGCGATCTTGGAGAACGCGCACGGGCTCGCGCGCTACGCGCAGATCGCGCAGGTGCGCGAACCCTCCCAGCGCGCCCGCTGGCCGGCGCGGCAGCGGCTGCACCCCCGTGGGGCAGGCCGGCTAGTCGTAGCTCGCGGCGTCGATCGGCGCACTCCTTGCAGACAGGGCGCCACGCAAGTCCCCTGCAATCGTGATCAAGTGGTGGTGCCTCTCCTGCCGTAGCTGTGTCGCATCGGGGCTGGCTGCACCACGGCAGAGAGCCCTCTCTGCGACCCGCAGTGCTTTCAGCGACGAACGTGATCTGGTGCACCCTGGATGAAGACAGGGCCGGGCGGTGGGGGACGCTGAGGGGTGCGGCGCGGCGGCCGGCAGGAGAACGGGCTGGTGCCCATCGTGGAGCCGGAGGTGACGCTGGGCCCGGGCGACTACACGATCGAGGAGACCGCCTTCTGGTCCGAGCGCGTGTACAGCCACGTCTTCCGTTTGCTCAATGAGTACAACGTGATGCTGGCGCGCGCGCCCGCCTGCCCTCCGGTTTCATTCCCTCAAACTAAAGTGCATGATGCATGATCACAACAGTCGCTCCGACCGCTTGCCCCAACCCTCTGCCTGTGCCTGTGCATGCGCGTGGCTGTTGCCGGGCGGCCATGCAGCGGGCTGTGCCTCCAGGTCCGTGCATGCGCAAGGGCTGCGCTCGGCTGCGAGCGCGCACGAAGGCCGGGCCTGTCCGCGGAGGCGTGGGGCGGCCAGGCCCGCGCCTGCTGCTGAGCGCTGCCGGCGGGGGCCGCGCAGGACTGCATCCTGCTAAAGCCCAATATGATCCTGCCAGGCGCGAACGGCCCCTGCACCACTGGCCCGGCATCATGTCAGGGTTCCCAGATGCGCGTGCACTTCATTTGGGCAGTTCGACAATGTCGCATGTGACGTGCGTCGCATGCATGGTGCATTGCATTACAAACAACAGCCGCGGCAGTGCCACGCCTGCTCCGCCGCGTGAACACACAGCGCTCTGAAACATGACAGCAGCTCAGCCGGCACGCGCGCGCGCGCCGGGCTCGCTCACCGCTCCGCCTCACCCGCGCCCGCAGGCCTGGACGTGCCCACGCCCACGCCCGCCGACGTGGCGCGGTACACCGTGCGCACGATGCTGCGCGCGGTGCCGCCCGCGGTGCCCGGCATCCACTTCCTGTCCGGGGGCATGTCGGAGGAGGAGAGCACGCTGAACCTGCAGGCGCGGCTCCCGCTGCGCGCTGCCCTACACTAACCCCAAACCTATCGCAAGGCATCCGCTTCTTGTCCGGGGCGGTGTCGGAGGAGGAGAGCACGCTGAACCTGCAGGCACGGTCCCTGCTGCGCGCTGCCCCAACCCTAACCCTATCGCAAGGCAGCCCAGCCTGCTGAGCGGGCGGCTGCTCAGCAGGCCCGCAGCGCCCGTCCCTGAAGCGCAGGCCGTATTGGCATATGCGGAGCGCGCATTCCGGTGCGCAGGGCAGTGGACGGTCAGGCGTTCGACCAGTGGGCATCCATGCGCTGCCAAACCGCTGCCTGTCGGGGGCTGTTCATGCGCAGACAGCGTCGCTGCGGGGCTACGCGCAGGCGCTGCAGGAGGCCTGCCCCCAGCCGCCGTGGAGCCTCACCTTCAGCTACGGCCGCGCGCTCCAGTCGGCCACGCTCAAGGTGCCGGCTCCGCTCCGAGCTTAATGCCTCGCAGCCTGTTTGCGTAGACGATGCAGCCCTCGCGCCTGGTTCCTGCCGCAGGTCCGGCCACCTGGTGCTGTGCCGGGGGCCGCGCAGAAGTGGGCAGGCAAGCGCGAGAACTGGGACGCGGCACAAGAGGTGCTCGCGGCCCTCGCGCGCGCCAATGGCCAGGCGCAGCTCGGCAAGTTCTCCGGGCCGCACCCGGTGCCGGGCGGCGGGCGCATCCTGCAGGCGCTGCGCTTTGGCGGCGCCGGGAAGTGATGCCGCAAGGGTCTGTCAGGGCCTGCTGCCCTGACTATGTAGCTGACAGCGGAATGCGCTGTGTCCGCGAGCCGCAGATGCGGGCATGCGACAGGCTGCTAGATTTTTTTAAGGGACTAAGGGCGACAGAATGAGCTGTCTCCAGGGTTCCTGACATGCCAGCAGTGAGACCTGCAGCGTGACATCCATGAGGCACTCAGTGCTGGACGCGTCAGATTGCATGCCAAGCTCCTGTGCATAGGCAATCTGCTCTTGTGAGGGAGGCATTTATTGTTGCGGACACCTGGCAGTAGCGCTGCCTGAGCACAACAATTTGGTTGAGGATGCTGCCCTGCTTGTTTCTATAGCACAGCCCCCAACGTGTTTGACTGGGGATGCTGCTATTGGCATGGCCATGTTCCTTGCAGCACAATGTCACAAATGCCATTGCTAGGCCACCCTTGCTAGCTGGGCTGTGAGCTAAGTATAGAAGGCGTGCAGACTCCATACATTCTGTGCAACAATGACTCTCACTTTCATGTGAGGATGTGTCCGCTGCTATGGCAGTCATGCGTTTAGCCATTGTGACAAGCAAAGCCCCATCCAGCAGTCAATTTTGGCACAAGCAGCTCTAATGCCAAAAGGCCAGCACAAGTGCTGATGCGCTTCACAGTGCACGCCTGTGATCAAGGGATGAAGGGCAGCCCCGACCGCACGCGGCGCGCATAGCTGTCATACTCGGCGCCGAAGAAACGCCGCAGCTGCTGCTCCTCGATGGCCACCCTGGCGCGGAAGAACCTCCACGCCTGCAAGCCCCATCCTGACCCTCAGCTGCCCGCAGGGCGTATCTCTTCAATCAGCAGTGCAGGATGGTTCAACCTGCAGTGCTTTGCAAAAACCGTTTTCCCTCCCGGAAAACACTTCTGGACTCCATGGAATGCGTGTAAGAAGTGTGAATTTGAGACGGAGCCCGCACCACGACGGGGAAGGCAAGCAAGCACAGCGGGTTGCACAGGAGCGCCTGCGTCCCCGTCACCCACAGCAGCCACCCCAGGTAGCCCGGATGCCTGACGTACCTGCACCGCGCCGCGCGCCGTTGCGCGAGCCGCTGCGCTGGGCAGAAAGCTGTGCTGTTCATTTGTCCTCTGTTTAGACAGCCAAGCGAGCGCTCGCACCGGTAGATCCCGTGCGTTATCAGCACATGCATGTCGCGCCGCTGGAACTGCAGCGCGTGCGTGAAGTTGCTCCCCGCGGTCACCTGCGGCGGCGGTGGCAGCAGAGGCTGGGCGCGCCGACATCGTGCCGGCTGTGCCAGGTGCAGGCCCTGGGCTGGCGCGCACCGGACGCTCACCATGGCAGTCTTCCTCACGGCCTCGCCGCACACGATGAGGGCCAGCCCCACGGCCGTGAGCGCCTGCCCCTGCAAGTGCCAGGTCTGCGTGAGCGCGGACAGCATGCGGGTCAGGGGAAGCAAACGGGCAGGCGCGGCAAGCAGAGCGCATCCTCTCAACGATGCAGCCACAGTACCTTGCGCTTCAGCTCAGGGAAGAGCCTGTCCTCAGCAATGTACTCTGCGCATGGTTGCGCCTTTGTTACGTCACAGCGCAGGCACCAAAAAGCTCTATAGTCGGTCAGCGCGAGTGATGAGCGCAACCTGCCATGGCGAGTGCCATCGCCGCGCAGTAGGGCTTGCTGAGGAGGAGGGCTGCACCGCAGAGGCACGCTCAGCGGATCCAGGCGGCACTAAGCAGTTTGCGTGACAAAGAGCATTGGCTGGTCTGCAGTGAGGCCCACATCTGCTGGAGACGTTCCGCCGCATGTACACCCAGGCGAGCGCAAACTCGCTGGTGTGGAAGAAGACTATCGCCGCCCAGAAGCAGACGAGTCTGGGAAGCATGCCGGGCGACCATGCGCGCCACACTGTGACAGGAAACGTTGCCTGTTCGCTTAAAAGTATACCTCCTACTTTCTGAAAGTAGAACTGAAGGCTACACAATCGGCTCCTCAGATTTCCCGCCAGGCCCGGCGGGAAAGCAGCTCCCGACCCTCCAGGGTAGCAGCCCGTTCGGTTCAAAATAGACAGCTAGCCATTTGGCGTGGAGGATACGCCTCTTGCACCGCCATGAGTGGACAGGTGCCGCCTGCCGCTGTAAGTACGCGTCCATGCCTGCGCTTGGCCCGCCCAAAACAAGGCCCTCTGCGCGGGCGAGCAGGTCCTGTATGCGCTCAGTCAAGGCTCCCCAACACCGGCAGCGCGGCGCAGGTGCGCTGCGTGCTGCTGGCGGGCGAGGCGGCAACCGCGCCCGGCGCGCCGCCGCCTGCGCTGGAGCCCGTGGGCGGCGGGGCGCACGCGCTGGGCCGCTGGGCGGACGCGCTGCGCGGCTGCGCCTGCCTGCCGCCGCTGGCCGTCTGCCTGACGGTGGTCTGCGCGCCCGCGGCCGCCGCAGACATCGCGGCCTGGGCCGCCGCGGCCGGCCTGGGCCCCAAATGCGTGCTGCCGCTCGTGACGGGGCGGGGCGCGCTCGCAGACCTGGCGGCGCTGCTGGCGGCCTGGGGCGCGCAGGGCGGCAGCGCGGTGCACGCCTCGAGCCGCACGGGGCACCAGGAAGGCCCGCGCGGGCGCCGCGACGCCCCAGCGCCTCAGCAGAGCGGTGCCGCAGCGTGCGGCGGCGGCGCCGCGCAGAGGGCGCCTGCGCACCACGGCGCAGACGACGGCGTGATTTTCGTCGCGGACGCGCTGCACCTGCCGGAGCCCAGGCTTCGCGTGGCGCGCCTGCTGCAGGCCGCGCGCGTCCTGCGCGGCGACGCGGCGGCGATCACCGCGCGCCTGCCGGAGCTGGCGGCGGAGCCCGGCGCGCGCCCCCCCGCGGTGCGGCTGGAGGCCGGCCGGGGCGGCGGCGGCCTTGCGCGCCTGGCCGCGGCCGGCCCGGACGCCGCAGGCTGCGCGCGCGCGGACGTGCTGCTGCCCATCTGCGCGCTCCAGGCCGCGAGCGCGGCGTCCGCGGCCGCCGGCGCGGCCGCCGGCGACACGCTGCCTGGCTTCCTGGCGGGCCTGGCCGCGCGCGGCGGCGGCGGCGTGCGCGCCGTGCGCGCCGAGTGCGCGCTGTGGGCCGGCGGCGGCCCGCAGCGCGCCTTTGCGGGCGCGTTCCTGGCGCACCTGGCGCACGCGGCGGCCAACCCGGCGGCCAGCCTGAGCGCTGCGATTGCGAGCGCGCCCGCCCAGGCGCCTGCCCGGGCGCGCCCGGGCGCCAGCCTCGGCCTGCAGGCAGGGCCGCCCGCTGACGCCCGGGGCGCCAACACCGGTGAGGTCGAGGGTCCGCTGCCGCTCGGGCCCGGAACGCCGCGCGGCTTTGCGCGCCGCGAGCTTGACGCGTTTGCGGAGCAGTACGCGCGGCTGGCCGAGGCAGCGCGCGGCGGGCTGGCCCCCGCGCGCCCGCTGCCGGCCTGCTTCGCCGACGCGGGGCTGTGGGCTGCGCGCGCCAAGCGCGGCCACCAGGTGAGGTTAGGGATAGGGTAAGCTTAGGGGCAGTGGGCGGAGCGCCAATGCGTTGCAGCAACACCGGCTGCCGCGACATGCGCGGAGCATCATCACGAGCCGGAGACCTGCGGCTGGGCTGGCCCAAGAACTGTCGCACTGCGCCGCTGTCACGACCTGAGAGATCTGCCTTCTTGCATCCTTCCATCACCTGTGTCGACCACGGTTCATTAATGAATGGGGCTAAGCTCGCGCGCCATGCGACGATGAGTCCCTGGCTGCCGACGCTGAGATTGGCAACACTTGCTGACGCTGTGATTGGCACGCTTGCTGGCGCCAGGCCTACACGCTGTCGTCTGGCGCCTGGGGCGCGCGCGCGCCCGGCCAGCACGAGCTGCCGACGGCCTACCATGGCATCCGCAGCTTTGCGGACTTCCGCATGCGCACGGCGGCCGGCGGGGGCGCCCTGGGCGGCCGCCTGCACACGGCTGTGCTGCGCTCGCGCATTCACCCAGACCTGGACGGCTGCTAGCCTGGCAGCTCTTCTTTGGCATGAGCAGGTCCAGGGGACTGGTGATGACCAAGCTGTTGCAATTGTCATGCAATTGTCATGCAGCCGCGTGAGGAGCCTTGGCAAGGTTGCCTTGCGCATACAGAGGCGTTCGCGTGCAGGCACTGCATAGCACTGTGCCTTGACCAGGAAGCGTCGCCAGCTTGGCACACAGGCACCCAGGACTGGGCAGCAATCTGAGAGTGTGCTGTGTTTGCTTAACAGGAAGGAACAGGCTTCTGTGTGCGGAATGAGCAGGTTAGGGCCCTCGCAGTCTGTGACAAGGCCGAAGGCGCGCTCACGGCTCACAGCGCACTCCGCTGTCCGCGTTTGTGAGTTGGCACAGCGAACAAACAGAGGTGCATGGTGTTTGCTTGAGAAAAGGGCCTGGGTGAGGTCTAGGGAATGCGCCTGCCCAAAAGCCTTTCTTTAAAAGCTGCCACCTTTCTTACAAAACACCTACCGGACGCAACACCACGCCATCCAAAAGCCGTGAAACGAGTGCATCCTCCTGACCTACGGCCGAGTCAGCTGGCACGGCCCTCAAACGCCAGCGCGTCATATCGTCACAACTTCGAGGCGGTCCGCGCAGCACTGGCCGCCTGTCATATGTTATCCTGCACACTGCGTGCCACAGAGGCAGCCAGGGTGCTGCAAAGGGTCTGTGTTTACAGCGCGACCACGCGCGCGCGCGGGCGCGGGGGGCGCGCAGGAGCAGGCCGCACAAGTGCCCGTCGCTGTCAGGTCAAGCGCGCCACTGTGCGCGGCCACGCCAAGCAGGGTGCAGGTGCAGGCTGCTGACTTCTTTGTCTGGGACGGTTGGAGCGGTGCCTTGTTGGCAGAGGCCAAATGCTCTCTTCGCATCGGCCACGTGTTGCTTGTGCCGTGTGTTCGTGATGGCTTGTTTGCGAGGCAGCCTTCTGTGTAGCAGTCTGGCGGTGGCCATGCATGCCCGCCTCAGCGCCCTGCGGCCCTTCCAAGACTGTCCGCGCTGGTGCCACAGGCTGTCCGCTCGCACCACTCCTGCCTCGGCCCCACGGCGCGCGTACACGCTGAGCGCGGCAGACCGCCTGAGTGGCGCACCCCGCACGTGGCAGGTGCAGGGACGCCGCCGCGATGGCGGAAGCTGGGGCATGTGCGCTCATAGCCGCACTGGTCGGGCGCCTGGCGCCGGGCGCTTCCGCCCGCGAGCAAGCGGAGGCCGCGTGCGTACTGGCGTGCCTGTGCAATCATGATAGCCGGAACAGGGACTACATCAGGGAGAGCGGGGGCGTCGCGGCGCTGGTCGGGCTGCTGGCGCCCGGCGGCTCTGCCGCCGTGCGTGGGAATGCCGCCGGGGTGCTGTGCAAGCTGTGCTATGAAAATGCGCCGAACAAGGACAGCGTGAGGGAGTGCGGCGGCATCGCGGCGCTGGTCGCGCTGCTGGCGCCCGGCGGCGCTTTTAATGAGCGTGAGCAGGCAGTTGGGGCCGTCTGCAACTCTGCATTGACAACGCCCTGAACAGGAAGTTCGTGAGGGGGTGCGGGGGTGTCGCGGCGCTCGTGGGGCTGCTGGCGCCCGGCGGCTCTGCCTTTGAGCATGAATGGGCTGCCGCGGCGCTGGGGCACCTGTGCATCGACTGGTGGGGCTGCTTGTGCCCGGCGGCTCTGCTTTTGTGCACCAGAGTGTCGCTGTCGCGCTCCTGAATCTGACCAGCGAGAGCGCGCAAGGCCGGGAGGCAGTCAGGGCGTGCGGGGGAGGTGCAGCCTTGCGCGGCGTGCTTGCATGCCCCAGCTCGGCAGCCGCGCACAGCATGGCGGCGGTTGTGCTGCGCAACCTGGGGCGCGTCTAGCAGGTGTTGGGGGAGCAGGCCGGGCGGATGCGCTCTGCGGCCGAGGCGGGGCGGCAGTGCGGGTGGCAGTGGTAGCTAGTGTTGCCGTGCGCGGCCTGTCGCTCGGCGCTTTGAACACTGGGCTGGGCCGTCAATGTGCTTTTATGTGCTGTCATGCAAGGTCTGAAGTGTCGTATCAGGCGCGTGCTTTGCCAGAGCGAGCGGTGTGGATGGGCGCGCAAGATGCATTGTAACCGCATTGCCAGGGGTGAGCAGGATAACGCACGTGTACAGTCCTGGTGCTGCGTCTTCATGGCAGTAATCTCTGGCAGGGCGGATCAGAACAGCTTCTGTCTCGACATGCAAATGCACCGCAGCATGCGCAGCAGTGTGACATATATACGGTGCGCTTTCTGGTTGGAAGAAGACCTGGGTTACAGCATGGCTTCCTGCAACCTCCGCTAGAGCATATGCTCCTCACTTAAGTGTCTTTCTGCTGAAGTAAAAGTGACCTACAGATATGCTCAGCTTGTGCTGATGCTCAAAGTGTATGCGCCATGGGCCGGCAGTCAATTGGTCGATGTAAACCCTGGCCAGTTTGCAAGGAACGCCTGCACGCAGGCTCTGCAGCAAACCTGTCACAGTTCAGGCTGCTTGAGCACGCAATGACCGCTGCCGCGGCCGCACGCGACGTACAGGCCTTCACGAGCGGCAGCTCCTACACCGGCGGCTGGGAGCGCGGCCGCCTGCAAGGCAGGGGCCTGTATGCCTGGGCCAGTGGCGCGCAGTATGAGGGCACCTTCCAGGGCAACCAGATCACCGGCACTGGGGTGCGGGACGCCTGCCCCCCATCTGCTGCCTCAGTCACAGAAGCGCAAACAAGCTGTAGCTGCGCAGCGTGGTGTCATGGTGCAGGTGTTCATCTGGCCCGGAGTGGCCACGTACGCGGGCGAGGTGCAAGGCGGCCTGCCGCAAGGCGTGGGGACGATGACTCTGGCTGGGCACCCGGCCGCAGCTGCGTGCGCAGCGGACGCGTCGGGGGGCAGCTGTGGCGGCGGCGACCAGGCATTGAGCGGCACCGCGGCGGGCGCTGCGTGCGGGCTGGCGACGTACGACGGGCAGTGGCTGGCCGGCGAGCGGCACGGCTACGGGCGGCTGCGGTATGCGGGGGGCGGCGAGTATGCCGGCGCGTGGCGGCACGGCCTGCCGCACGGCGTCGGGCGCATGGCGTACGCAAGCGGCAGCGTCTACCATGGCGAGTGGGCGCGCGGCGCGCGCCACGGCCGCGGCAGGATGGCGTGGGCGGGTGCGCGCGCGTGCTACGCCGGCGAGTGGCGCGCCGGGCGGCAGCAGGGCCTGGGCGAGCACGTGTGGCTGGCGCCCGCGCCCGTGCTGCCGGTCGGCGAGGGCGCTGGCCGCGGTAACGGGTTCCTGCTCATGCACAACAGGTGCGCTCGATTCGACATGCAGCGTCTGCGGACAGCTGTGTATTGCATGTGTGAATCTGTGCAGGTGCTTTCCCGCCAAGCTGGCTTCACATATTTGTGATTTCTACGGGTGGAGTCTTGCAGTGCTGCAGGCGCACTCAAGCTGAACGGGCGCTCAAGGGGGCGCCGTGCCGCAGATCTGCATTTCGCGCCCAGGCCAGGCGCCGTCGTGCGCAGGTACGTGGGCGAGTGGCGCGAAGGCGTGCAGAACGGCTACGGCGTCCTGCAGACCGCGGCCGGCGAGCGGTGGGAGGGCGCCTGGCGCGGCGGCCTGCGGCACGGACGCGGCGTGGCGGTGCGCGCGGACGGCTCCGCTGCGCCGCAGGCATGGGAGGCCGGTCGCGCGGTACCCTCGGCCAGCGAGCCGGCCGAGCAGCGCGCAGGCGCGGTGGCCATCAGGCGCGGCGCCTCGCCTCCTTGCACGATACTGGTGCCGGCAGAGGGAGCTTCAGGACGCACGACCCATGCACACGCGTCACACACCCTATGCTCCGTGACACAGACCTGTGCTGTGGCAGAGATCAGATAGCAACGTACTGCAGCCAAGCACAGCAACCATGCATGAAGCGCCTTTTGTGCCATTGGTTAGCTACCTCTGTGCGTGCCACCCCTTGGAGCTGACCCCTGCCGCCGAGCAGGCTGGACATCGCCGATCTACTAGGCAGCGAACCGGACCAGGCCGGCGCCGCGCTGGGCGTCGAGCGCGAGCTGCTGCGCGCGCTGGCGGGCCTGCGCTCGCTCTACGACGCGGGCCGCGCCCTGGCCCCCAGCCCCGCACAGGCGCTGGCCCTCGCGGCTGACGTGGGCGCCGCGTGCGCTGCCGATACGGACGAGGAAGGTGCCCGCGGCAGCCGCAATGCCGGCCTCTGTGTGTGCCATGACGAGGACGGCGCAGGGCCCGGCGCAATTTCTTCCAAACGTGCGACCGCCGATGCGGACAGAGCATCGCCTGATGCTGTCACCGGCCGCGTCGACGGCCCAGACGCAGGCGGGGCAGCGCTCGGCGCCGCCGCCGCTCGTGTGAGCGCGGGCGCATCAGATGCAGGGCAGGATGCTGCAGACGCGTCGAGCATGGGACAAGGGATGGGAGGCATGGGGCCCGAGGTTAATGCTTCCCGTATCAGGCGCGCGGACGACAACGTGCGCACAGCTCAGCCTGATGCCGCTGCTGGCGCTCCTCCAGACGGGGCAGATGCGGCCGCAGCACAGCTGCCTGCAGCCCGCCTGGAAAGCGGGCGGGTGAGCTGGGCGCTGCGGCAGTGGCAGCTGGTTGCGCTGCTGCGCGCGCGCGGCGCCTGCGGCGGCGCCTGCGGCGCCCGCATCAACGAGGCGGCTGCCAAGGCACGCCGCGCCGCCCCTGTCTGTTGAGAGACACACTACCCGGCTCTGTGACTACATCAAGCTTGATGATCGCGCCCCGGAACACATCACCCATCTTCCCCCACACACACAGCCGCTTGGATGCGGCCCTGCTCCACGGCGCCAGGCGCACCGCCACGCTTTGCCGCAGCAAGTCGCGGGACACATTGCATGCCATGCGCATGCCGTGCACGGGTGCGCTTGGCGCTGCGCGACCGCACACTGCAGGCGCAGAGCGAGCCATGCGTGCAGGTGGGCGCGCTGCGCGCCTTGGCCTTCATCCTGCACTTGCGTCACACGTCGTAGGAACATGTCGTAGACAATGCTGTGAGCGGGGCAAGGACAGGCTTCCAGGCCGATCCTCAATTTGCACAATGGAATGTCTTGGCATGAAGCTGCAAACTGCTTGCGACAGGCGCGACGACCGTGCGCGGAGCTGCGCGCGCTGCGCGCCGCGGCCGGGGCGCCCGCCGCGGCCGTGGCGGCCGCGCTGGCGGACGAGGCCGCACCGGAGCATGCAGGCGGCGGCGCGCTGCTATTCCCCCATTTCTGCGAGGCGCTCGTGCGCGTGGCGGCGCTCTACGGTGCGGGGAAGCGGGGCTGGGCAGCCTGTCGAGGTGGCACGCTTAAGCGCCGCCGCGCTGCATGCGGCCCATTAAATGTAGGAGGGAACGCCGCGCAGCTCCTCGCCACCTGCTGCAGCATGCCAGACAGGGCTGGTACCTGAGTGCGCAAAGCCTCCTTGCTTGACTAGCGTGTGCATGGCGGTCTGCTGCTTACAGGCTCAGGTGTAGCTACCATCTGATGATGTGCAAAGGCAGCTGCGGTTGCATCACACTGTGCACCTTGAAGGGAGGGCTTTTGCCAGTGTCCTGATCGCTGGCATAGTCCGCAAGGACACTTCAAGGAGCAAGCCGCCATGCTCTGAAGCAGCCAGCGCGCCTGCGCGGCAGGCGCCCGCGATGCGCCGCTGGCGCCGCGCGTGCGCGCGCTACTCGCCGAGCTGCTCGCGCCGCCGCGCGGCGGCGACAACGCGGGCGCCACCGAGGCCGCCCCGGACGCCACATTCCAGGCCTGGCTGCTCGCGGGCGGCGCCGCGGGCGTGCGGCGCCGGCTGCCGGCGCTGAACGCTGCCTTCCTCGGCCTCGTGCCGCTGGAGCCCAGCCCCGGGGACCTTACCCTGGAGCCGGCCCCTGCCCTGCCACTGCCTGACGCCGCCCTGCCGCGTCGCTCGCGAGCGTGCAGCAGCGCCCAGGCCGGCTCAGCCAGCTCAGACAGTCCGGGGGCCGTCTTGGACAGCAGGCCGCCCGCCGCAACCAGCCAGCTGCGTGGATTGCCTGCTGGCACGCCGCCCACAGAGGCCGGCTGCCCGCCAGCACCGCCTTCCGACAATGGAGCCGCAGGGCAGTGCGCGCCGGGCAACGCATGCGCAGAGGCTGCAACAGAGGCTGCTGCAGTCCCCCAAGCAGAAGCGCCCCCGGAGCAGCTGGATCAGCGGGACGCGCGAGCGTGCCTGGCACATGTTGCCGCCTGCCTTGCATGGCTGCGCGCGCGCGCGCCGGCAGCGGCGGACGAAGCGCTGCACAGAGCCCGCCTTGGCGCCGCGGCCGCCGTGCGCCCCGCATGTCATGACAAGCCTGGAGATCCGTCGCCTGTGGAGCCCGCGACAGCAGCGCCAGCTGCGCCCGGCGTGACATCCGAGCCTGCTGCGCCTCCATGTGGGGACGCATCAGGCACCGAAGGACGTGCCGCTGTGCGGGGGGTGCCGCTGGCTGCGGGCCCTGCGCCAGGGCGGGACGCCCAGGACGTGGCAGGCGATGCGCTCCCGGCAGGCAGTGCACAGCCGACCAGCCCAGGACCTGTTCTGGCATGCGCCGCGGCGGCAGGTCAACGGGATGGGCTGGACTCGGACACCACATTTGCCGAGTTTGTGCAGGCTGTGGCGCGCTGTGCGGTGCGCGCCTGCCGGCCCGACATCCTGCAAGCCCAGCCATATGATTGTTTGTGCTCACTGCTACCCATTGACCAAGTGGCGCCGCATGCTTCTATGAAGCATGACTGATGTGGGGCATAGAGAGGTGCCAGGAGCAGTGCATGCGGCACTGCTGCTGCAGGCACAATGTCACCAATGGGCTGCTGCAACAGGCGCTGCAGATGCCGGACGCCGCCTCAGCGACGGAGCTGGATGCCTGCCTTGCGGAGCTGCTGCATGCGCCGGACAGCCGCGCACAGGGCAGCAGCACCATGGTGTCTAATGTGCAGGCGTTGAAGTCTGTGCCTGCTGGCGCAGCGGATCCGGGGGCCGCCTAGTCAGTATTGCCAAGCTCCCGCTGAGTTTGGTGCTTGTTGCACGAGGTGAGCCCTTGAAGATTCGTCACGATTACTGTGCAACGCGAGCAGCGCACAGACGCAATGTAATGCTCATACTTAGCAACGGCTATCAAGAATGGCTGCGCGAGGCAACGCTCGGCCTCCCGCTTTGCCCGCGCGCGCGCAGCTGGTCATACCCGCGACATGGCTGCCTGCGCGCAGGCGCCGCGCCTGGTCAGTGCCAGCCGCCACAGGTGGCACATGATGACAGCACACACAGGCCCAGTGGCACACAGGAGAATGGTGAACGGGGCAGTGCCTTGTGGCAGGGCAGGGCAGGCGAGATCGGACCAATAGTCCCTATTCCCTGCACCTCGCTTACGTAAAGCGCTCAAAGCGCCACACACCGCCTCGTCACATAGCTCAGCACGTGGGGAGCCCGGGGTGGCAGCGCGCTCGCCATGCTCCAGGCAGCGCGGGGCGCGCCGTGAAGCCGGAGGAGACTGCCTGCGCGGCCAGGTTGCGCAGCTGCTGCGAGGCCTCCTTGCTGCACTTGGTGTAGCCGACCACGTTGGCGCCGCTCAGCACCAGCGCGACCACCACCACCAGCAGGTAGTCTGCGCAGAGTCAGCAGAAACATCGACAAACTGTATAGATTCCGGCCGCATGACATGTGGCTGTCAGTGCCGGCTGCCTGTTCCCAAGTGCAGCAGCGCCCTGGCGGCGCCGGCGGCTCGCGCGTGCCAGCAGACTGGCAGACAGCGGCTGGCTGCTGATGGAGCTCAGCAAGGGCACTCAGCTGGACTTCCTAGCCAGCCAGCGCAGCTACATCGTTGTGCTGGGCACCACACATAGTTTTGCTGTACAGTGAGGTGCCGGCCAGGTGGCTGCATAGAGGTCAGGACCCGTTGCCACTATGCAGCCGCCCTGCACAGGCTCGTGTAGGCTGAAATGGGCCTTGGTACGCACCAATCTTCAGCTTGACGAGCGCCACAATGCCCATCAGCAGCCACACCAGCGGCTGTTCCCCCATCGACCATACTCAGCACGCAAGCATGCACTCCTGAGACACTACTTTTGACTGCACATAAGTGCTGCTGAGCGCTTGGACCGTGCTCACAGTCCTTCCACATATATTTTAAAGGTTGGACGTGCGCTGCAGGGCAGTATGGGCTTGTGCCACAGCTCATCGGGCTCGCAGGGACGCCGCACTGCGCACCATGGTCCACAGCGTCCACCAGAAGACAGCCTTGTCCTTGCCGTTGATTGCTCGCTGGCCCTGCGCGCAGCGATGCACTGTCAGCCGCGGCGATTAAAAGCTGTCCGCACTGAGAGCAACCAGAGTTGCAGACTGACCTTGCGGCCCGTGTCAAGTGCAAAGCTGACACTCGCGCTGGTTGAATCCAGCGAGCAATCCCAGGTTCCCGAGGTAGGAATGAAGCAGCAGGAACAACATGTCAGCATATGCCTTCCCTTGCACGCAAGGATGTGCACGCGCCGCCTCCAGGGTCTCAAAGCGCCAGTTGCTGCCCTCGTCCGTGACCTCGTTCCAGTAGCGCAGGCCGACCAGCAGGCGGCCCGCTACATTCTTCGTCTGCTCGCGCGACAGCGCTGCCACTCAGCCCGTGCATTCAGGCTCTCAGCAGTAGTGGCCAAAGCAAACAGTTGCACTGGCCTTTCGGGGGTTGGCAGAAGGAGCACGCATAGAACGGGCTGGCAGGAAGCAACAGCTCAGGAAGGAGGCCACAGTTAAGCACAACAGGGAGACCCGCACCGTCCAGAAGTCAAGCATCAACAGGATCGTGACCACCACAAAGTTGGTGATGAAGCCGGAGCTGAACAGGCCGCATACCATGTACACTACCACCGATGCGACCTGCGCTGCAAACACGATCACAACAGCAGAGAACGCCAGGAAGTATGGCAAAGACAGCGCACTGTAGAGGGCAATTGGCGCGCTGATGCGCACCTTGAACAGCAAGGTAAACGCCACAACCCACGGGTGGCCATACGCGACCTGCTCGTCCGGCATGCTGGACGCCGGGGCGAAAGAGCTTCAGAGCTATGGGTGGTGAGGTGCCATGCACCACCGCCAGAGACACACAGCACCGTGTGGTGGTCACAGTGCAAGCTCTGCCCCTTGCCGTTACCGGCGCACCAAGCCTGTGAGGAAGGGGCACACAACAGGGCGAGCAGACAGTGCGTGAGTGTGTGGGTGCTCCGTACAGGTGCTCACAGGACACAGCACACGTACTAGTAGATAAGCTTTCACCTTGCCTGTGCCACTGTAGTGCTCTATCAACTTTCGTCGGGACTTTGGTTCCAGACAGGCAGGGGCCACCCGGTGGTTTGCTTCATTGTGGGGTTGGACACACCCCATCACTCAGACGAGATCAGTGAGTGTGTCATCCGCAAGTGACCTTGTATCTATCGACCACACTTGCCTGCTACCTGCATGCATGCTGTGCTGATCTGAAGCTCAAGTATAAATGAGCACCTGCTGTTTGCCAGCAACTGCCCCGCATGTAAAGAAGTGGATGAAAAAATATATGATGTAAAAGCTGCTGGACCAGTTGATTGCCAACAGGGCACACGCGTGTGCTGAACATCACAGTGCTTGCTCGCACAGGGCTGCAGCTACAGGGCACCTCACTGCATACTGAAAGTACAAACCAGAGACCACCATACAAACCAAAGACCACATGCTCACTGCGGTCGCTGACAGCTTGGGCAGCCTGGAAGCGGAGGAGACGTTGGTAAGGGTGTGGTTCTGCACAGCTGCTGCAAGGTCATTCAATCTCCTGCCGCACCCTCAGCGCGCACCCAACAAGCCCTGCACGCCGCCTGCAGTCCCAGCGTCAGGTGCGTGCGCAGATGCGGGTGCCACGTAGACGCGCACAGCCGGCGAGCGCACGGACACGCCGACGGGCTCCAGGCGCAGGCCCAGCGCCTCCAGCGCGCGCATCAGGCCGGCCGTCACGTGCGCGTGGCGGTCCTTGTGCGCGAGCAGCACGCCGCATGCGCCCGCGCCGGCCGCGCCGCGGCGGCCGCCGCTCGGCGCGCGCAGCGCGCGCGCGACCGCGTTTGCCAGCGGCGCGACCGCGGCGGCCGTGTAGACCAGGTCGGCGCCGAGCAGCAGGTCGTAGCGCGCATCGCACAGCGCGGCCCCCTCCGCGAGCGCTCCAGGGTGGGCCGGGGCCTCAGCAGCCTGGCCCTGCCCTTCTCTGACACCACTGCCAACCCTGCCACAGCACAACGCCGCATGCGCCTGCCCGGCGGCCTCCGCCGCGGGCGCTCCAGGGCGGTCCGGGGCCTCAGCAGCCTGGCCTCGCCCTGCTCGGTTACCGCTGCCACCACTGTCGACCCTGCCACAGCAGGGCGCTGCATGCGTCCGCGCATCTCCGGCGTCATGCGCGCCAGGCACAGTCGGCGCTTCATCGGGCGCGCGGCCGGAGCAGCGCCTCGGCTGACAGCTCGCAGCGGGCGCGGCCGCGCCTGCCCACCCGCATGCAGACTCTGCGGTTCGCTCGGCGCACGGGCGCGCTTGGGCTGGGCGCTGCCGAGCACGGTCCGCGCCGGCCCCATCCTCGGCTGCACATCGGCAACTCAGGGCTGGCTCAGCGCCTGCTGTCGGGGCTGCTGCGGCAGGAGGTGCAGGCCAGGAGCTGGGCAGCCATCCTGGCGCGCCCGCCCAGTCGAGCTCTGCGACCGTCGCGGAGCCGCCCGCCGCAGCGATGGCGGCGGCCGCCGCCGCGGCGTTGCGGCGCAGCAGCGGCAGTGCTCCCGGAAGGTCGGTCAGGGTCACCTGAAAACGCACCACCCCGCATGTTGTCACTTCCAAGGATCTGTACAGCCGCGCATGCAGCGTGGCATAGGATCGATGCCATGTTATGCAGACCAGCTGCGCTGCAGAGGCGCGCGCGTGACGCTGCCTCACCATGATGAGCCGGAGGCAGCAGACGTGTCCGAAAAGCAAAGCACAGCGGAGCATCTTAAACATCGCATTGGCATCATGCACACCTGCGCACCCAGCAGCGCCGCAGCCAGGCCTGCCACACCGGTGCCGGAACCGAGCTCCAAGACGCGCTTGCCGCTCAGCGCGCCTGCAGAGCGCACAGCAGCTGAAAGTCCATGTGCCAGAGAGCTGCTTGCACACCCAGCCAGTGACTTGTGACGTGCCACTGCATGGATGGTGACATGGTGCTTGACACGGCGAGACATCATGCATGCACGCCTCTGTGCAGCAAGCTTAATGCACGCAATTGCCTGAAGCGCAAGCTTTCTATGTTTGTGTGATGCCTCCTGTGCTTGCACACACCAGCGCTCGCGCCCGGGCCACGTCCTGACTCATGCGGTGCCCATCGACTAGCATGCAGTATGGAGGCTGCTGAACACCTGGCCCGCAGTGGCGTGCGAGGTACTCGGCGAGCGCGACACCGCACTCCCACACCAGGCCTGCCGGCCCGGCGCAACTGCCTGCAAGCCGCGGGCCCCTCAGTTCACCGACCATGTGCAGCAGCTGTTGACAGTAACGCGCTGGTCCTGTCACCTGCGCGGGCATGCTCACTGCCAAACAGAGCACCCCCCAAAACACAGCGAAAGTGAACGTGGAGGCCCCTCTGCTGGGTTAAACGCCTCCCAAAGGAAGGCGCCCCCGCAGCTGCAGACGCGCCCAAGCGCACCCGTGTCCTGGCTGAGCAGCAGCTGCGGGAGACCGATGCGCGCAGCCAGAGCTGCAGCGGCCCGGCGCTCGGCCTCAGCCCGCTCAGCAGCAAGGCCCGCCTCCGCGCCGCCCAGCTCCTGGTGCAGGCGGCGGCGCCCCTTGCGGCCGGGTCAAGTTGGAAGCGCCAAGCCCCTCACAACCTCGCGCGAGCCCTGCGAGGCACCAACGTGGGGCGCACCGCGCACCTGTCGTAGCTCCGGAGCGCGTGCTGGAAGCGCCCGAGCTCCACTTGCGCTCGCGCGAGTGTACGGTGCGCACTGCCCCACTGTCCAGACCGGCACAGGCGCGTAAGTGTCTGCGTGCCAGGGCTGGTCTGCCCGGCGCTGCAAGCGCAGCGCGCTCGCCCACCTGCGGGCTCAGCTCCGTGGCGTGCATAGCGGCGTCGTGCGCAGCTTGAACGTCGCCGTCCTCAAGCAGGCACTGGGCCAGCTGCTCGTGCAGGGCCACGCGAGCGGGGTCGGCGGCGATGGCCTGCTGGAACTTGGCTGTTGCAGCCGCAAAGTCTCCATCCTCTGCAAGCGTGCAGGCCTCGTCCTCGATGCTGCGGGTTGGCGCTGATGGCCTGCCCATCAGTGCACGCTCTTTGCAACACACACTGGCAAATGAGGTTGCTGAAAGCCACGGCCTTTCCTCTGCTTTGCGCCTGTACCCCAATACTGACTCCTGACCCAGCGCTCTGTCTCGGAGGGAGAGCTTGTGCCACCGTATAAGGGTACGGGTGTGAGGTTACTGCAGACAGCACTCAGAGCAAGAAACAGCAACCAAGCCCGGGCGCTCTCCTACCTAGCACCAGCACCAGGACACTTGCGCGGTGGCCTGCTGCGTCTGTCCGTGCCACCTGTTCATACTTTCGTCTTTGCGTGCCGTTCAGCGCCAGCTTCAAGGTCGTCATGGCACCGAAGGACACGTTCAAGCCGAAGCCGTCGAGTAAAGCGGTTATGAACAAGCCAAAGTGCGTTTGGCTGTGCATACCGCTCTGGACTGCTCGCAGGTTGGTCTGCAGCAAGTGTAACACCAGCTGCTGTGGCCCCAGGGGCGGCAAGGCGAAGGATGAGAAGCGCGCGCAAGCTGCCGCGAAGAAGGCCGAGAAGGCTGGCGGTGGCGCGTTTGCCGTCGGCGGCGGCAAGAAGTAGAGCTAGCGCGCTGGCAAGCCTCCTGGCCGCTGACTCCTTCCATCCTCTGCTTTGGCACGCCTTGCTGTGCTGCGGTCTGCACAAGTGTCCACATCCAGCTCCTGACGCTTGCGCTTGCTGCACCGCAGCGGCAGGTGGGTTGAGTGGACGAGCGGGGCTACGATACTATACCAGCACGCGCGGCCTGCTCAGCGAGTGGCCTCCTGAGCGGGAGCTGCCCTGGGAAGCTATGCGTGGACAGCACGACTAGCTCTGTACGCGCTCTGCAAGCAACGGCGTATGACCTCGAGAGTCACGACGTAGAGAGCCTGTAGCGCGCGCAAGGGAGGCGCAGGCACGTAGCCAGTGCCACAATTTTGCTAGGGCCAGGGTGCACTTGCCCGCAGGCGGTGTGCTTGGTCAGCATCCTGTGACTCTGAGTACTGCAACTTCAACGTCGTGCATACCTCTGATACAGGCTCGCAAATATGTGCCTAGACACAGGCTCGCAAACATGTGTCTATGTCTACATGCTCCTGTTTACCAAATCAGCGGACTACTATTCCGTGCCTTTGCTGGTACCCACTGGCGGCAGAGACACAGGGCGATACAGAGGCCCACACGTGCGTGAAGTGTTGTGCTGTTTAAAAACTACGGGAGACCCACTATGAAGTGATGAGGACAGGGGGAGTCTGCAGCACGAGCCCGGAGCGCACAGCCCGGACAAACATCCGTTACAGCTTGAATAGTGCAGTTCAGGAGCTACAGTGCAGAGGCCCTTCAACGTTTGTTCAGATTCCTAGCCTGTCCAGAGCGGTGCAGAGCAGACAGAACAGAAAGCAGTATGCAGGACCCGCCAGGCGGCGCAGACCCGCAGCGCTGGCAGCGCGAAACGCGCAGCAGCCAAGTACGAAACCCTGCGCCTGGGGGCGCAGCCCCAGGACAGAAAAATACGCGGCGCATCCTGCAAATGACCTGTCCTCAAGCCAGTCGCAGCGCGGCGCGGCGCCCACTACAGAAGCACATGCCTGCAGGACCAAAGGCCTCTGCAAGGCGCTGCGGGCGCGCCGGCAGATGAGCCAGCCGTCTCTCACTGACAGCCCGCCGCAGCTGGGAACGAGGAGGAGCAAGCAGGCTTCAGGAGCACCACGACGGCTGGCGCCAGACTTCATAGCTATGTGCCGCATCAGCACCGCGGCACGCCAGCGTTACCTGCACGGGCAGCCACGCGACGTTTCGGACTTGCTGGCCAGCTCAACGCCTTGGCCAGCAGGCTGGCGCCGCAGCGTTGCGGACAGGCACGGATGATGCAGTGTTGCGTTGCACAGTGCATTGAATGCATGCGGCGTGTGGCCTACCAACAGTCAGACGGATGCATGCCATCAGCAAAAGACATGCTGAGCAACCCACACTTGTGCTTCAGAGGGCGCATGTACCCGGCGCCAGCATCATCCTTCTTGTTGCCACCCGCCATGTCCACAAGCCTCACAAGGCTTCAGAATTTTCAGCGTCAGAACACTACCCACACTCTCATCGGAGCATGTGGCAATGGTGTGACGGCAAGCGCGCCCCACCTGCGCGCGGTGGCCAGCGCAGCTGCGGCGGCAAAGCCTACGTGCGCGGCGCGGCTGCCGGCGTCGTACGTGTACACGGTGAACCAGCTGCGCATGAAGTTATTGCCCAGGATGATTGCGCGCGAGTCGCCGCCGGGAATGATCGCAGAGATGCACTGCGCGCTCGCCTCGCCGTCCGCCGACGAGACCTGTGGCCGGGCAGCGCTGCCAAGTGAGCACTTGTCCCTGCCATATGTTGCAGCAGGGTGACTGCACGGACATGACAGCAGTACCCCTTGAGGACAGAATGAGCAGACAAGGCAGAGTTACTGCTCAGACATGACAGCAAAACACCCTTATACCCATTCTGAGTTGATGGTCTTAACGCCACGCCACGCCACGCCACGCCACGCCACGCCACGCCCGTCCTGCTGAGCAGAGTTGGGACAGCATGAGTCTGCAGGGGGGGGGTGGGGGCGCAGCGCACCGCCTGCGTCCACTGCCAGGGCGGCAGCGCGTACACGTTCCCGTTAATGGCGAAGGAGACATTGGGCAGCGCATCGACGCCTGCACAGCCAGCATCAATGCCATAGTAGCCGCCCACCGCGTTGTAGGTCACGCCAGGGATGGCCTGCGCCGCAGCACCAACAAGCACACCATCAGCAGCTGCCCCTGGCTGTGCCTCGCGCACAGCCTGCGCTGGTGCTCGGCTTGCGAGCGCTGCACGCCTCTGTCTTCACAGGTTGGGACATGCAGTTCAACCTCACGGCAGGTTTCTGCATGTGCGTGCGCAGCACAGGTTGCATGCGCCGCGCGCGGGGCGGTCGCCAGGCTCGGGCGCCGCACCGCGTGGATGGCCGACGCGTCGTCCGCGCCGACCAGGATGGCGGTCGTGCCGCTGTCCAGGATCGCGGTGCGCGCAGTGACGGTCTGCACCACGCCTGCCACCGCGATGCTGTCCAGGCCCACCGTCCAGTACCTACGCGCCGGGCACCGTTCCTCACGACCGCGCTGCTTGCCCGCGCCAGGTGCTGACGGAGCATGCATGGCAGCTTGCCACGAGCCCTTGGCTGTGCCGCCGCACTCCAGCAGACCACCCTGCTCATCGTCACAGGCCTAGCGACCAATGGACAGGCTCGGCCGGCGAGAGCTGAGAAGGGAAACGCGGCGGGCAACGCACGCTTTGTCGACGACGGGCGCCCAGTTGAGCGGGCCCACGAAGCGCGCGGTGTCGTAGCCGCCAAACTCAATCTGCCCGCTCGGCTCCTGGGAGGGGTCGGGGTTGAGGTAGATGGAGAACGTGGGCGCGTCCAGCACGCCCTGGTGGATCATGTTGAAGAACGCCGGCAGCGTCTGCATGTTGGTCAGGTCCGGGAAGCCCAGGCCCTGCGCGCGCGCCCGGTGCATGCGTCAGCGCCGTCAGCCAGCCGCACGGCCTGCGAGCACGGCGCCCGCCGGGGCTGCGCGGCATGCGCGGTGCGCAGAGCGCCCTCCCGCTGATACCGCCAGCGCAGCCGATCAGCCGCAGTGCCACAGGTCGACAACGTCGCAAACATGTACTCACAGCACGGCCATCCCCTGACTGCCCCTGATCGGCAGGCCGCACGCATGCCTCCAGGCCACGCCAGCACTGCCTGCGGCAAGCGCACAGCACGAGCCTGCGGGAGGCAGCCAGGGGTGCGCACGAAGAGGCCGTCGCAGGAGGCCGTGACAAAGTCGGAGCTCGAGCTCGTGACCTCCCCAAAGCCCTGGTTGGCGAGCGTGATCACGCTGCCATCGCCGACGGTGACCGTGTCGGCGCCCACCGTGCCCGTCACCTCGCCCGTGCCATACGTGATGGAGAACGGCCGCGCCAGCGCCTGCGCGCCGAGCCGGCGGCGGCGCGGTCAGCGCCGCGCGCGCATCGCGGGGCGGGCGCATGGCAGCGCGCAGGGCGCCCCGGGGGCCGCTTGCGTGTGTGGCACGCGGCCGGCATCGCCCGCGGCGCAGCTCTCAGGCCCAGGCTGCCGTGTGTGCAGGCCCAGGACCAGCATGCTGTGCTCCAGGCCAAACACAGAGTCGTAAACACATGCCACCGCCATGCTGCGTGAACTCTTAATGGTCCACAGTGCACGCTCACCCTGTGCGCTGCATCAACAGCTGCTCTGCAGGCCCTGCCCTTGGCGGCAGCATGCAGCACGGCGCGCGGCATCGCAAGCCCCTTCCGCCGGCCTGGCCGAGCGGCGCCAAGCAGGCGGGCGGCCTCCTCGCCAGGGCGCCAGGGTGCGCGCAGGCAGGGCGGTCAAGGATTCTTTCTTCACCGCGCGCGCACCTGGAACGTGCTGGACGACGTGGCCCAGAAGCGCGTGTGCGTGAGGCACGCCGCCGAGGTGCACCGCGAGGACGGCACCCACGTGTCCGAGCTGCCCGTGTCGAAGCAGCCCGTGAACGCCACCGGCGGCGTGCCCACCTTGAACACGCCAAAGTACTGCGCGCGCGCACGCACGGTGTCAGCTGCACACGCTCGCCAGGCGCGGCGGGAGGACGCCCTTGTGGGCGCCGCGTGTAGTGCATGCCATGGTGAGGACGCAGCAGCCTGTGCGTGCGTCTGCGCACAGCAACCAGTCAATCCATGCTGACTGCGCAGCAGGATGCTGCGCCCTGCCTGGCTGCTCCGCATGACAAACAGAGCTGGTAAAGGCAGCCAGCTGCCAGGCACCACAGCCGGCCGCTTATTTGTCTGATGTACACGCCGGCAGCTGATGAACGCGCAACGCGCAGCAGTACGTGCTGCCCGGCATGCAGGCGCGGCGGCGGCGTATAGTATGGCCGCGGCCACATGATACGAGTGAGGTGGCATCAGCGCATCATTAATGCAAGCTGCTACGCTAAGCAACCAACAGACAGGATTGCTGTCTTGTTGCGTGGTCAACAGCAAGCGCAGCGCTGCAACTGCAGCGCTGGGCAGTGCGGCTGCAAGCGCGCAAGTCAGGAGACTAGCTGGGTAGTATAGTAATGCCCGCGCCCGCGGCAGAGCCTCACAGCAGCGCCGCATTGCAGCAAAGCAACCATCTGCCAGGCATCTGACCATCACACACCGCTGCAAGGCTGTGCGCAGCCCTGGCCCTGTTGGGCAGCCAAGCAGCAGTTGGAGTTGAGTGCCCTCCAGACCTCCCTCCTGCTGTCCTACTCTGCGTCCGAGCTCAGACACAGGGCCGGCGCACTCACCGCAACGTTCCGGGAGGCCCGAGCCGCGATGTTGTCCAGAGTCGCGTTTCGCCTGTACAGACTCACCACCGCTGTGCCTCCCTCCGCCGGCCGCAAGCACAGCAGCAAGGCTGCCGCAGCGATAGAAGCACAGCTCCACGCGTGCGGCATCGCGTCCTGGCCCGTCTGCCGAGCCGGCCGAAGGATGGCCCTGACTCAGTCCCGCCAACGCGCACGACCTGGGCGATGTACCTAACACGATCTGTCAACAAACTAGCAGCTCTACCGTGTACTCGTATAGCGTACAAGCTTGGCTCGTAAAGCTCCAATCGATGGCACACAAACACTGACCCTGCACACACACCCAAGCCCTCCCGGCAATGCACCCATCAGCGTGCGTGCCGCAAAGAAGCCTGCCAACTGCCCCTGTCCTGCCCAGCTCCGCAGCTGACCCCGCACCTGCTCCGCGCGCAATGGACGGCAAGTGGCAGGTCGTGCGTCCGCGGACGGAGCGCAAGCGGCCTTCCAGGGACGAGGCGCAGAAGCCCGCGGCGAACGGGCACGCGCGGGACGCCATAGACGTGCGCGCCAAGGCGGCCTTCGCAGACCTGGACGCCTGGGAGCGGCCCGCATCGGGCTTTGGGGCGCTCGCCGCCGCGGAGCCGCGGGAGGCCGAGCATGAGAAGCACGCGCACCTGAACGAGCACGCCGCGCCGCCCGCGACCGAGCGGCCCGCGCCCGCGCCGAAGAAGCCAAAGCAGCCGAGGAAGCCAAAGGCGCGTGCGGGCACGCGCGCGTACCTTCCCCGCGGCCCCTGCGCCTTGCAGGCAGCTCAGCATCGTGCCGGCTGCCCGCCGTCGCGGCAGAGCCTTCAGAGTAAAGGGGGTTGCCAGGGGAGGCTGCAGGTTGGCTCACGCCGCGCCTGTGCGCAATGTACAGGTGTCGCCGGGCGACGTGCGCCTGGAGGCGGGCGAGCTGGCGTCCGCGCTGGCGCGCTTCGCTGACAAGTACCCTGGCGATGACGCGTCGCAGCTGGGCGCGGCGGCCGACTGGTTTGTCGGCGCGTTCAAACAGTGCGAGCTGCCGTTCAACAAGGCGGTCACCGACGGGCCTCTGGAGAAGGCAGGCCCTCCTTGCCTCGCCGTGTGGGAGCTCTTGGTGTTGAAGATGCAGGCTTGGTCCACTCATTGGCCCAGCAGCGAGGGTGCGCTGTCGCCAGGTGGCGGCGGTGCTAAGCCGCGCAGCGCCCACTGAAGGGCCACTGCGCTCTCTCCTCCGCCCTATTTGTTGCGCACATGTTGCAAGTTGTTGTTCAAGGGGCTGTGGGCTGCTGGCACCGCTCGGTCTTCTTCGCTGCCCCTGGCGTGCTGCACCCCGGCCCTCCTTGGACGCCAGAAGCCAGGCAGAGCTGTGCAGACGCTGACCTGTCGTGCGCTGCCAGTGAGAGGGCCCCACGTAGGCCTCGCAGGCGGCTTCGGCATGCGTGCCCGCTTGGCACGCGTGCGGTGCCGCAGCAGCCCGCTCGCGGCCCAGGACCTGGGCGCCCTGGCGGCAGTCTGCGCCCCTGCCGTTCAGGCAGACTCGTGTATGTAATCACCGCGCGCGCAGGCGGCGGACGTGCCGCTCTGCTACCTGAGCGCGGACGTGGCGGCCGCCGCATCGGCCTTCTTCGCGGCAAAGGACCTCGGCGCGCTCGCGGCGGTGGCGGCCGCGCTGGTGTCCGCCGTGTTCGAGGGCGTCCCGGAGTCGGCGGCCACTGCGCCGCCAAAGGCCAAGGCGCGCGCCGCCCGCTGTGCCGTCCGGGGCCCGCCCTGCGCAGCCTGAGAGCGCGCGGTGAGACCGTTCTCTGGAGAAGGGGTGGTGGGCTGTGTCAGTGCGAGCCTGAACCGGCCGCATGCGCGTGTGCTCGCCCAGGTAGGGCGAGATGGGTCGCCCGGGCGGGCCAGGCGAGAGCGTCGCCCGGGGCCGCCAGCGCGCCAGAGCCAGCGGCCTCCGCCCGTGCTAGCCGCGGCCGCTGGACCCTAAAGGGGACCCTCACGGGACCCTGACCCTCGCACCCGCGCCGCCGGCGGCGCAGGTGGGCGCGCTGGTGGCGCTCGCGCTGCTGCTGCGCGCGGCGCCGGGCGCGCTGCTACGGCTGAGCGGCGACCTGCTGGCCGCCGGCGGCGCGTACAGCAGCCCGCGCCGGCTGCCCTTCCTGCTGTGGGTCGTCCACCAGGCGGCCAGGCGCGCTGCCCCGGCGCGCGCAGCTCCTGTGCGCGACCCAGATGGCTGTGGCGACAGGAGGGTCTCTGCTCGAGAGGCAACCTGAACTGGTTACAGACGCCTCGCAGCTGTGATGGGCGCCGGGCGAGCAGCATCCCGACTTGTGGTCAGCGTCCCCCTGGCTGCTGGAGCCATGGCGTGCGCATGGCCGCGGGCGCGCGGGGTGCGAGGCGGCACCGCGCGCGGCAGGGGGGACGCGGGCGCGGCGATGGGCGTCTGGGCGCGCGCGCTGCTGCCGCAGGTGCTCGGCGCGCCCCTGCCGGCCGGGGCGGGCGCGCCGGCGCCCGCGCCCGCGCCCGTGCACAAGCTGGGCGCGGCCGGCGCGGCGGCCGTGCTCAAGTGCGCCGCGCCGTCCTGCCGCAGGCCCCCGCGCACCGCTTGCCGGACGCGCAGGCCGCGCGGCGACTGTGGCATGTTTGCTTCGGATGCCTATTAGCCCGGGCGGCGTGCGGGGCGCCCCGCCACACTGCTTGGCTGCCCAGGCTGCGCCGCTGTCTGTATGGCAGCACCGGGCATGTTTGAGTCGCCAGCCTTACTCATCCGCGGGCCGCGGGCTGCACAGATACGCGGACACGCTGCTGGGCGCGGGCGCGGCCGCCGGGTGCAGCCGCCCGGCGCTCAACGAGCACGGCTTCCCGGCGTGGCACGCCGGCACGGCCGCGCTGGGCCCGGACCGCAGTGCGCTGGTGCGCCTGCGGCCGCACGCCGCGGCTCCGGTTTGCAGACTGTGTGCGGGACCACACCCTGTTGCTCGCTGACCTGCATGCCAGGCCCGGCCGGGGCACAGCCAGCAGCGGGAGCCCGGTCTCGCAGTGCGCAGCGAGCGCGAGCGCTTGTAGGGCGTGAGCGCTCGCCGGGCGCTCGTTGGGCGCGGAACGGGTGCGGTCGTCGTCCACCACCCGGCGCGCTCAGTTTGGGCGCCGCGGCCGGCAGGCGGAGGCCGCGCGGCGCGGCGTCGCGGCGGGCGGCGGCGGTGTCGAGCCCGTGGTGCCGCCCACGGCGGTGGAGGCTGTGGTGCGCGCGGGCTGCGGCGACCCGCCCGCGTTCGGGCCGACCGACGCGCGCATCCGGCTGCTCAACCTGCTGGCGCCGCTGCGCGAGCTGTGCATCCAGGGTGCGCCGCCCGCCCGCCCCGCCCGCGGGTCCTCATGGCGTGCATTTTCGCACTCGCAGGCTGACACGGCAAGAAGCGCGATGTTCTCATTCAGCGTCTCAGCATTGTGCTGCCGGGCGTGCCCCCCCGCCAGACTCTGGCAACCGCGACTGGCCGCGCGTGCGCGGGACGCGCGCGGCCGCCGCGGAGCTTACGCATGCGGACGCAGCGCGCCGGCCTGCGCATGCGTGGCGCCGGCCTGCGCGCGCCGCGCACAGCCCGCTCACATGCACCTGGGTGTCTGAATGTTGCTGCTGACCCGCCATCCCCACAGGATCCATGAGGACGCCGCGAGAAAGGCTGCGCGCGCGCCCAGGCGGCGCGGGCGGCGGCGTGGACGTGGGCGAGGCGGTGCGCGCGGCCCTGGCGACCGCGGGCGGCGCCGAGCGCGCCGCCGGCGCGCCCGACGCCGAGCCGGGCGAGCTGGTCGCGCAGGCGGCCGCGACGCTGGCTGGCTGGCTGGCCGCCGCGCCGGAGCCGGCCGCCGCCGCCTGGGCCGCTGCGCACAAGGCGCGGCGCCCGCGGCGGGCGCCCCGGACCTGCGCGGTGTTGTGGCGAAGCACCGATCCAAGTCCTGCCTGCCTTGCTGTGCGCGCGCGCTAACCCTAAACCTTGCATGGCTGTCAGCCTCGCTGCACCGCCGGCCGCAAGCGCCGGCTGCCGAGTGCGCCCCGGCCGCGCCGGCGGCCGGCGAGCCTGCAGGCCTGAGCGCCGCGCGGCGCGCAGGGGTCGCTACGCGGCAGCGCGCGCGTGCTGGCGCACCTGGCGGCCGACGACGGCGCGGCCGCGCTGCGGCTGCTGCCGGCGCCGCCCGCGCGCCGCGCGCTCGCCGGCCTCCTCCAGGCGCGCGGGGCTCTGCTCGGGCCAATCCAATCTGGGGCTCTTTTGTTTTGCTGCGCCCTCGGTGGCTTCACGTGCAGCTGCGCTGTGCTTGTGGCACAGCGCCCACCTTGGGGGGCGCCGATGCACATGCGTGAACGGCATGCAGGAGCTGCGGCGGCGCCACGCCGCGGCGCTGCGCCCGGGCGCAAAGCCGGGCGCGGCCGCGGCGGCGGCCGCGGCGGATGCGGCGGCTGCGTCGCTGTTGGCGGTGCTGTCGCGGCGCGCGGCGGCGGTCGCGGGCGCGCGCACGGCCGCCGCGCTGGCCGCGCTGGCCGCGCTGGCGGCCGGCGCCGCGGCGCTGGCGCTAACGGACGCTGGCCGCGCGTTGATGGCGAGCGTGGCCGGCCCGGACGCGGCGGCAGTGGCGAGCGAGCGCGCGGTGCGTGCTGCCTGCGGCACCTGTGTGCTGCGGGGTGCGGCAGGCATCGCTGGGGGGGGGGGGACCCTGGCAGGGTGTGCCCAGTGAGTGGGGGCGGACCCGGACAAGATGAAGAGCATGCTCTGCTCGTTCGAGATGCAGTGCCAAGCTTGGCGGGCCTGCAGCTCGGGCCAGGCGGCCTTGGCGCTGCGCGGGGGGACGCGCGGCCTGTCCGCGGCGGCCGGCCTCCGTGTGCTGCACCGCCAGCCGATCTGCGTGCTGTTCGCGCTTGGCTGGCAGACCCGTCGGGGGCAGCCGCGGCGCCGCTGGCAGAGCGCAGCGCGGCGGCGACCGGCCTGCGTGGGCAGCCGCATGCTGAAAGTTGTGCACGCTAGGGCCAGCCGCCTGCGTGGTCTGCACACGAGCGTGCTCCGGGCTCCCTGCACGCCGCGACGCGCGACCGCGCGCGGGCGCAGGCCGCTGCGGCGGAGGCGCTCAGGGCGCTGCTGGCCGAGGGTGGCGCTGCGGCTGGCGGCCTGCGCGTGCGCGCGGCGCCCTACGTGGACGCGGCCGTCAGCGCGGCGGGCACATACGGCGAGGCCGCCGCTGCGCAGGCGCGGACCCCCATGATTTTGCAGCGTGTGACGTTGGAGAGTGTTGACATAAGTAAGGGTTAGGGTGTAACGACCTCCCTGAAGGGTGTGCAGACAAGCTGAAAGCAACCCGCCGCCATGTGCTATAATGATCGGAAAGTGGCGCTCGAGCCGAGCGGATGAGCAAGGGGATCTGACAGAGCGTTTCACAGGACGAAGTGAAATTAAGGATGCAGCGTCTCTTGACCAGAGGGCTTGCGCGGCAGGCTGCGGCAACATGCGCTCCTGCACCTCTGGTTGACCTGCCAGGGTGCGACGTAACACGGGACCGCGTGCATAGCCGTGCCGCTGCGCGCAGGTGGGCGCCTGGGCCTCGGGCGTCGCGGCCGCCATGCGGCAGCGCTGAGCAGTGGCAGCCCGCATGGCGGATCGGTACGGCGCCGGCGGGATCGTGGAGCAATCAGTTGAGCACGACCAGCGAGCGGCGTGGTGAGAGAGTGACGGTGTATGTGTCGGGCCGCTGCTGAGGCTGGTGTGGTCCACATTGAGCGGGTGACGCCTATAGCTGCGCCTATTGAGGCTGCACTGGGCCGCTTGATGTGGCCCCGCTAGTGGCACTTGCTCTCAGGCTGGGATTCGACTGCTGTCGCAAGCAACTGAGGGCTGGCAGGAGTGCTGGTCTTGCGCACACACGCGTCGCGTGACGGGTGTCAGCAGGTGGTTGCGCGCACGTAGCTAATTTCATTTCTGGCCCGCGCTTTTTGCAAAAGAGGACCGGCGCAGTCAATGCGCTGCTGGCGGATGCTGTCTGTGGGCGCAGATGTGCAAGCAGGCACCTTTGGTACAAGAGTGAGTTTCAGCGCAGGAGATTGTTGCGTGGCTCGCCGTTGCAGTTTCTACGTCGCAGACAGTGAGGAGATGCAATGAGCTTTCCAATCCTGCACTTCTGCACTGCACTTCTGCACTGCACGCCAACGGCATCACTTCCAAGCAGTGTCTTGCAAAGTAGGTGGCAACTAGTGCACAGTGCTTTCCCCGCATATTCATCGAGTTCAACAAAAGGGTTTGGTGCCCGCCCTTGCATAGGGCTGCAGGCACCTGCTCGCGTCAGCAAACGCTCGCATGCCAGTTTAGACATTTGGTGCAGGGACAATCTGTACGCCTGCCGCTGCTCCCGACCCGCATGCAGCACCCCCGCGTTGCCTAGCACCAGCCCTGCTCGCGCATGAAGTCGAGCGCCTCGCCCTGCACCTGGTCCAGGAAGGCGACAAAGCCGCCCGCGCCTGGCGCGCCGGCCGGCGCGGCCGGGTCCGGGTCCTCCAGCAGCCACCGCGTGAAGGGCTCCACGTCGTCATGCCTGGGGTAGGGTACAGGGTATAACCCTATGTTGAGGAACCGGCAGTGACATGGGTGGGGTGGCGCGGACGCACGCCCGCTCTCACAGCATAAGCGGCGCAGGCGTGAAGGGCCGGCACGGTTTCATCAAGGGTGTGATACAGCACTGCCAGGTACGCGTCTGCGCGTGGGCAGCTGCAACCCAGACATGTATGGCGTGCCGGGGGCTGCGGGGCCGCCGAGGCCATTGGGGCGGGGAGGGGTGGGGCGGGCGGGCGGGCGGCGCACCCGCCGCGCAGCATGCGCAGCGCGGGTGTGATGCGCCGGCCGGCGCGCAGCGCATTGGCGGCGCGCCGCAGGCCGCTCTGCTGCGGCGGCGGGAAGGGTAGGCTCGGCGGCGCGGCGGGTGCGCAGTACACGACCAGCGCGGAGAATGAGTCCATCAGCCACAGCGGCGCGCCAGACGTCGCCAGCGCCACGCGGCTCAGCGAGTGCGCCGCGCACGCCTGCGCACGGCACGCACGCGCTCACGCTCGTGACCCCGCCGCAGGCAAGGCAAGGCTCGGGGTCTGAAGCGACGCCAGCGCTGGGTGGACTGCACACTAGGTGGACTGTGCGCTGAACCACTCTCGATCTGCACACAGCAGATGGGATTCATCTTGTCAAAAGCAAGTGCACCAGAGCATGGCAGTCCGCTCAGCGGCAGCATGGTCGCTGCACAGCGCACTTCTTTATCCTGCGCCAACCCCGCGCCTGCGTGTCGGCGTCCGAGTACGACGCGAGCGCAGGGTACACCGCGCGCCGCAGCTCGCCGGGCGGCAGTGCGGCCCACAGGTGGCGCGTCGCCGCCGCCGCGTCCGGGTGGCCGGCCGCGCCGGCGCTCGCGTCCGCGCCGCCCGCCGCCTCGGCCAGCAGCGGTGAGCGCAGCAGCGCAAACGCCAGGCGCGGCAGCGGCTGCAGCGCCTCCGCGGCCTCGAACGCCACGTCCACCTGCGCGCCCGGGTAAGCACTTGGGGTGGGTGCCGGGGGGCGGCCCCTGCAGTGGTGTAGGCAGGGATAGTGCATCTCACTGGGCACCCAGTGCCTCTGCAGCGATGCACTCCGCCCCCGCAGTGCACCTGACCTCCTGCCAGGTGAGCGCCATGGACGGCGCCCGAACGAACGACTCTACCTTTTAGCATCACATAATCGACTGCTTGCTAGCCAAAATGGGCATTAGATGTTGAGTTTCCTGGGAATGGTGTCAAACAGCACAAGGCAGACCAGCATGCGTCAAGCGGGCAAGGTACGCCCGGGTCTGCCAGCGGCGCCCTGCGGGGCGCGCCTGCGACGCGGCGGACGGGCCGCCGGCGTCGCCGGCCTCGCCGCGGCGCAGGCTGCGGTTGTACGCAGCGGTGAAGAGCACCAGCCAGTCCTGCAGCAGCGCGGCAGCCTCCCGCGCGCCAACTTCGCGCGCCGCGCGCTGCGCCGCGCCGCCCTCCGTTGGCGGGGCCACGCAGGCGCGCCGCCGGCGCCGCACGCAGTGTCCAGGTGGTGCTGCAAACGCAGTTACTTATAGGCGATAAGTGAGCATGCGTGCCAGCAGGGTGAGGGCAGAGCTCCAGTGAGCCTGCTCCGAAGCCATCGAGACCGAGGCGGGTCCTGCGTCGAAGCCGGGGGTGAAAACCACGGGGCCCTGCTAAGCGCATTCACAAGGGCAGTGTCTGCTGATGTACCTGTCTTACTCTATAACCCACCCTAACCCTACACCGGGGGACAGACTAGGGGGACATGCATCAGCAGCGCGCGCACCGCCGTCTTGTGCGCGAGCATGACGAGGATGGCGTCCGCGTCCGCGCTCGCGTACAGGTCGCGCGGCGCGCGCGCGACCGCCAGCGGCACCGTCAGGATGCGCAGCCGCCGCTGCAGCGCCTGCCTGCGCGCGCCGTCGCGCGGCCGCCCGGTGACCAGGCTGGGCGCGCGGGCGCGCAGCATTCGAAACACCCTTCGGGGCTCGCTGCCGCCGCTGCGGCACGTGCCTGGCGGCTGCGGATCAGGGGCGTAGGGCAAGTGCAGCATGCGATGGCCGACACCGCACGCCCGCAATTTTCACTATCATGTCGCCACGTGATCCAGGCCCGGGGGCGTACCCGACTCCGGCGGCGCCGCCGCTGGCGCCTGCGCTGCCCCCGGCGCCGCCGCCGCCCGCGCCGGGCCCCGCGTCAGCCGCGCCCCCGCCGCTGGCCTCCGCGCCGGCGCCCGCAGGCAGGACCACCGAGTACTGGAAAGCAACCTGCGGCACGCGGCGCCGGCTTGGAGCGGCATATGTTTGCCTGCTTCACGCCTGCTGCCGCTGCATGACAGCCCTGCGGTGCGCATCTCCTGCAGCCTGCTGCCGCAGGCAGTGGTTTCCAGGGCAGGACAACAATGCGCATGCGGATGTCATCTGCATCCTGAGCATGTCCTGGCGCGCGCGCAGTGCCCCGACAGCAGCACCGCGTGCGCGAGGCGCGCCTGCAGGAATGGCGGCACGTCCGCCTTGTCGCCGCAGCCGAGCGCGGAGGTGAACTCCAGGTCGAAGGCGAAGGTGGTGTGCGCGTCGCACGCCGCAACGTGCGCCAGGTCCTCGTACCTGTGCGGGCGCGTGTCTGATGCGCGTGAGCAGGAATGCAGTGAGTGTTATCGTTGCTGAGCACGAGAGGCGTCGCGCACTTTGCCGACGGATGGATGATTTGGTGCGTGCATCCCCACCAAGGGTCACGACCTCTGTAACAAGGTGAAAGCAAGGCACACAAACACGCCGGACCGGTGGCGCAAGTCAATATGAAGGTGTGGTCCTGCGCAGCGCGCCTCGGCCTGTCCAGCTCACAGCACAGCACAGCCAGCTCATTGCGCATGTCATCCGGGACTCTTAAGCCCCCACCGCTCGTCGGCGGCGAGCGGCCCATACGCGCGCGCTACGCGCAGCTCCGGCGACACGCGCACGCGCAGCAGCCCGCCCAGCGCCGCGCCGCCGGCCAGCCGCCGGTAGACGTCCTGCCGCCCGCCGCATCAGCGTCCCGTCGCGGAGGTGCGCAACTGACTCACACTTGTGAACACCTATAAAAACCCAAAGAAAGCGGCCCGGGGGATGGAGCCGTGGCGGGACCGGGCGGGGGCGTTGCCGCGCGCCTGCGGCAGCGCGGCCTGCTCGACGTGCGGGTACAGGAGGAGCGCGCCGCCGCTGCCGGCCGCGAGCGGCTCCAGCGCGTCCAGGCCGCACGGCCCGCCGCACGCAGCAAACACGTCCACGCGCACGCCCAGCGCCGCGGCGGCCGTGGCCGCAGTCTCGTAGAACGCGCGCGCGCCCGGGTTCGCCTCCCACTGCGCGGCCGCGCCTGGGTTCGCCGGCATGCACCAGGCGCAGCCGGCGGACCTCTTTGAGCTGGCCTCACCGGCGTGCAGCGGCCAAGTGAGCGAGTCTGTTGCGTGCAAGTGATGCACTGACCACAGAACCAGCTCACTGACTATGAGCAGGTTTGAAGGCAGGCGAAGTGCGTGTGGTCAATACAACATGTCTCTCTGGCGCTGGATCACAATCTGCCTGTTTAGTGCCTGCAGAAACAGGGCTGCCGGCTTTCTATTCAACGCAGCACACCTCTATGGCCTCTGGAACGCCGTCGGGTTGCGCGGACGCCTGCCTGCCCCGCTCGCGGCCGCTGACGGCGGCGAGCGGGCCAGAGGCGTACGGGTTGGAGTCCGGGAAGGCTGGGTCGAACATCGTGGGCCCGGAGGACGCGCTGGGCAGCCGCGCCGGCGGCCGCCGCAGCACCGCGCCGCGCGCGTAGTCCGGGGGCCCCGCCAGGAACGCCATCACGCGCGCGCCTGCGCGCAGCATGGCATGCAGGCCTGAAAGGGCATCCAAAACGACGCGGGGCAAGCGGGTGCATGTGCAATTGCGCATTCCACCCTGGAATGCGCACGGGGATGAGTGTGGGTAATTTGATGCGCCCGACACTGTTGGCGGCTTTGGCGGCGGCTGGCAAGCGGGAGCCGCACGCACCGCCTGCATGCAGGCAGGGCAGCCATGCAATGGTGCTAGCAAGCAACCCGGCATGCGCTGCCACGCGCCTGCATAGCCCAGCGAGGCCGCGACGGACGGCAGGCCGTCGGCCGTGTGCGCCGGCTGCGCCGCCGCGGGCGAGGAGCCGCCGCTGCTTGCCGCCGCGTCGCCCGCCGCGGCGCCCGCCGCGCCGAGGTAGCGCAGCACCGCCTGCACCGCGCTGCCGAAGCCGCGGCGCCCGGCCGGCGCGCCTGGCCGTGCACCGCGGGGATTTTGCGCGGGACGCCGGTGCGCAGGCCTTCCTGGATGCAAGAGGGAGCATGCAGTCTCTGCAGAAGAGTGGCTGGTGCGCAGCATGTGAGCATCCCGTTGATGCTGAATTGGCAATTACACAACAGACGGGTAGCTCACAGTTCATGTTAAGGAAGTCGACAGATGCGGAACCACCATCTCTGGCGCCCCGTGTGCATGCGCCGTCTCACCAGTGCGCGTAACGGCTGTGCGCCAGGCACGCCCTTGGCAAAAGTGGCACCGGAGGTGCGCGCACCGGGTGGAGCGGGCTCGAGCAGGTCCAGCGCGGCCGCGATGCGTTCTTTGGCGGCGCCGACGGGCGCCAGCAGCGCCGCCAGCGGCAGCGCGTCGCCCAGGTCCACCGCCGTCGGGGCCGCGCCGTCGGCCTCGAGCGCCACGCTGCGCACCGCCGGCGCGGCGCCGCGCACGTCCCAGAGCTCGACCTGCGCGTTGGGCGAGGCGGGTCAGACGCTCATGTTCAAGCGGCGCCGCCACTAGCGGCTTCACGCTTGGGCCAGGGCTGCTGGCGTGCGTCATGGGGCACGTTTGCCCTGCTGCGCTCGCAGGCGCCGTCCTGCACATGACTCTCACTTGTGCGAAGAGCACGGGTCACATGCCGTACATGCATGCAGCCCGCAGCTGCCACTCTCACCCCAGCTCTGGAAGATGCAGTCAAGCGTGACTGGCATCAAGCGTAGTGACAGTGACAACTTGGGTGCTGGACGAGCAGCACACAGCAAATGACAACTTGGGTGCTGGACGAGCAGCACACAGCAAGGTCCACCTGCCGCTATCACAGGCCACAGTCGGTCCAGGAGTGCTCGAGCGCTGGGAGACACTGAAGAGGGCTGACAAACGCGCACATGCGTGCCGAACGTGACCAGGCCGAACAGCGCGCTGGCGGGCAGCGCCTCCAGCGCGGCCGCCAGCGCGCCGCGCACGAGCTCCAGCCAGTCCTCGCCGCCGCCCGCGTCCACCAGCGCCAGCGTGACCGGCGCCACCGCCACCTCGGCCGCGCCGCCGCCCTCCGCCTGCTGCCCGCCAAAAGGGATAGGGTTTGTACAGGGTAAGGCAGAGCTGCCCTACCCTGCGTGGCACACATTGCTACCTGGTGGTGGCTTCGTCGTCAGCGCATCAGAATGCCCCCCCGCTGTTCGCACTGGCCGTTCATGGAGGCAGGCCGCACCTCTGCGGCGCCGTCGGCATTATCGTCCAGGTCACAGGCGGCCTCGACCAGCGCCCGGCGCAGCTCCGGCGCGGCCTGCCGCAGCGGCGCCCGCGCATACCTGCCGCCGCCCCGGCCTGCTCGGCAGCGCGTTCTCGGGCCGGCGCAGGGCTGCCGCGGGCCAGCCGCGAGCGTGCTGCCAAGGAGCTTGCTGGACACGCGCGCGACGTGACCTGCCAGAGCGTGATCAACCCTTTGTGCCTCCCGCTCTCACCTCAGTTGGGAGCAGGCTGCCCTGCTCGCGCAGGAGCAGCTGCGGCATGAGCCTGCTGCGAGCGGGGGGCTGCCCAGCACGAGGGAGGCCGCGCACGGCTCGACGCCCGGCGCACCGTCTGTTGCTCAGCTCCCGGTACTCGTTGTAGGTGCCGCACAGGCAGCAGCCCCACCCCGTCGTCTGGAAGCTGCAGTACTTGTTCACATACCTGCAGCGTGCCCAGCTGGTTTGCATATGAACTTGCAGGCTGCTGTGTTTGCTGGGTGTCTGCTGGCACGGGCACTGGACACCCACAACACAGCGAGCAGGGAAGTATGTACGCACGCGTAGCACTGCCGGCAGCGCCCAATGTCCTTTGCGCGCACGATGGCGGGCTTGCTCAGCGGCGCGTCCTCAACTCTTGCAAAGGGCTGCACGACGCAGGCAAACGGCAGCCCGCACTCATCCTTCAGCGTTCCTGCACACCCACACTAAGTCAGCAGCCTGAGCTTGTGTTACTGCCCTGCTCCGCTTGCCTTCCACCTACAAAGCGCACACCATTGACGGGAATCTTTCTTGTGGCAAGATATACAGCCATCTGTGCCTGTCAACATCCACAGCTTGCTCTGCTTTATCTGGAACGCAGATGTGACGCAGTCCTCAACGGAAGCTGGACGATGTCAAGCTTACACGCGTTGCACAACTCTTGGCATATTTTTGCCTGCAAACGGACAGCATAGCTGCGCTGCGACAAACAGAAAGACACACAGTACGACAACCATGCATGCAGCTCTGTCGCAGACCCAGAAAACAGGAAATGTCCATGGCGAGTGCGATCGAGCCAGGCCCAACAAGCCTCCCTCATTAGGGGTAAGGGTTAGTTGTGCCTTGGCCCAAAGCAGGCAGCATGAAACGCATCCCGATCACCAGTGCCAAGACACAGGCACCTGCCTCCCCCGGTCAACCAAGTACAACAACAAACCACACAAGTGCAGATGCCGAGAACCCTCGCCGCGAGGCAGCCTCAGCTGGCGGCCTCAGCAGCGTGCGGCAGCTTGTCAAGCAGCGCCAGAACCGCGTCGACGCACTCCCGCTCATGCCCGTGCATGCCATGTCCAGCACCTGAGACGATGACTGCCTCCGCGTCTGGCCCTGCTGCCGCCTGCCCCGCGACACCCACAGCACGCGCAGTCATAGGCGGCTACAGCAGATACATCCGCGCAAGCAGTGGAGAGTCCAGACCTACAAGGACATGTCTGTTCATCACAAACGTGTATGCAGTCTCAGCAACAGATCAACACTTTCTTGCACACCATGCAAACCATGCACCCGGTGTGTCAATAGCACATGTGAGGCCAGTAGTCGCCACCTTGAACCCTCGCGCCAGAGCCGAGAGGTCAATGTGGCCTGGCACAGACTCGTCCTTTTCTCCGAGCATGAACAAGGTCGGCACAGCCGCCAGCGGCCCCAGGATTGGCTGCAGCAGGCACACAGGTGTTACGGAAGGCATGCTTCTGGCAGTACACACTGCGAGATACAACAGCAGATGCATGCCTTTGACAATTCCTATACTGCAGTCCCGCAGTCACCCATGCATTTCGCCTGAAGCCCAGGAGGCCGGCCCAAGACCGCTTCAAAAAGCCATGCCTTTGTGGCATCCATCCGTTTGAATTGTTATGCATTTCCTTGCACAGGCATGTTGCAAAAATCAGGAAAGCGCACGCATGCTCCATGCCAACACAACCCGGCGGGGTTCACACAAGGCCAAGGGCAGGCTGCGTTTGAACCGCACCTGCAGCTCAGCGGGCGTGAGGTCGCTGCTGAACATGTCGTCATCTCCCAGCCGCGCCGCGAGCGCGTGGAAGCGCCGCGCGGTCACCGGCGCTGCGCGCCAGCCGCCGCCACTCAGGCACCCCTCAGGCGGCTGGCGCAGGGACTCGCATGCCAGAGCAAGCAGCTCTGCATGCATTCCGGCAGTCACAACGCGACTCTATGAGGGTGTGTATGAGGGAAAGGGCTGGGCCATGCTGACAAACAGCCAGAAGCGTCCATATAGTTTTTGCAATGGTCCTAATCGCAAAGTGCTTCAGGAACATGTCTAAATTGTACATCCACTCGAACGGTGCTGCATTCCGCACACACACACTACCACGCTCCAGCCACGGCGCTCGACCTTTGCGGCTGATACAGGTAGACACCTGAGCATTACCCCTTAAAGGCAGCACTAGCCACCAGCACCTGCGTGTCAGCGCAGCTCCTGCACAACGCGAGCAGGCGCGCTGCGGCGCGCAGGGGGCGCACTGCGCAGCAGGCCGGTGTCGCGGTACAGGATGTCCTCGCCCTCGCCGCGCTCCAGCATGGCGGTCGCCTCCGCCAGCTGCTCCGCGGTCTGCACCGCGTCGTTTGCCACCAGGTGTTCTCGATCGCTGACCTGCGCGCGCGCGGCCGCCGACTGTCAGCGGCGGCGCCACCGCGGTCAGCCTTGCCTGCTGACGCGGCGCTCTTGCGCCTCGCAGCAGCTCGCTCGCGTGTCGCCTCCGCCTGCAGCTCCGCTGCACAGGGCGAGACTGTCCCTGTCGCTACCCTACCCGACCCTATCGCCTGGGGCTGTTGAGCAGCCAGCCGCTCATGCTGCTTCCCTGGGGTTTTGCCTCCAGCCTGACGGCCTACTGCCATCTGTTTATAGCTTGCGATGCCAGATTTAGGATTCGAGCAGAGCGATGCACAGGCTGCCAGACAGTCATCACAAGCCCGGTGCGCGGGGGCTGCTGGCCTACCACGCTGGCAGCAGTGCCTATCAGCTGAAGCACGGGGCCCCAGGCCTGACAGGGCGCACCGGCGCCTGCAGCACCACGCCCAGCAGCTTGGCAGCGGCGCGGTCGTCCGCGTACCGCTGCGCATAGCGCACCGCGCTCTGGCACCTGCGCGCGGCGGCGCCGCGCGCCTTTGCAACAGCCCTCGATACAGGCACAGGTTCGTGAGGCTCCAGCCGCATGTGCACAACGGTCAGACATACATCGCACATACACGCTGCGGGGGCCGCGGCCTCACCCAGTGCTGTGGCCCATGATCACAATGCCCTGCGCGCGAGCGGCCCACCCGAGTCGGTGACGTTCACTGGAGCCCATGCAGATTCGTGCGCTGCAGGCTGACATGCACGTTACTGCCCATGGCTGCAAACGTGTCTGTCAGGGCCTCATAATCGTGCAGGCACGCACAGCTGTGATGCTGCGCGATGGGGTTGTGCGCCCATTGCCTCCGGAGCAGGCCCATCCCTTTGTGGAGGACAGGGGCTTAGGCTCTAGGACAGGGGCAAGCGGACATCAGGTCCGGCTTTGTAGTATCAGGCTGACATCGGCGACAGCGGGGCTGCCGCATCAGAACGCACCGTTGAGCCAAAGTGCTGCCGCAGGTAGCGCGCCAGGAGGTCCAGCTCCTCCGCGTCCTCGTCCAGGCTGCCCGCGCCCCAGCCCGCGCCCGACGAAGTCAGTTGGGTGTGCACCAGCGTCCTGCCGCCGCGCCGCCCCGCGCTTGCTCGACGCCCCAGCCCCGGCCCAAGCTGTAGAGGGAGCAGCTGCGTGAGGAGCAGCGCCGTGCCACACCGCTGCCCCTGCAGCTGTTGTCATGCACGCCGGCACTGTCCTGGACGCAACGCCTGCACTGAGGTGTTTTGCCACACCACGTCAGGTGCAGACCCACCGCCTGTGTGCTGCGGCAGGCTCCCTGCAGACATCTGCATATGCCAGCCTTCCCCCTCTGCCCCTTTTGGCATCTGTATGGCTCTGTGGAGCCAAATGGGAAATGCTCACTGTCGTATGTCGCTACGAGGACACTTCGCTCGTAACTCTACACTGCAGAGCCCGAGAAGCGGCCCGCAGCTGGCTGATACACTGATGCATTTTTCTGCAAACCAGGGAGGCACTGGGAGCGCACCAGCCGCGCTCGCCCAGGCGCGAGTCCAGCAGCTCCCAGTACGGCGCGAAGAAGAACGCATCGGTCAGCCCGCCCACCAGGACCAAGTGCCGCCCGTGCTTGTGAAAGAGCTTTTCCCGGGTCCCCACTGCGTGAGGCCTGGGCCGCCCTGCACCGCCTCCGGGCCGTGTGGGGCATAGCAACGCGTTGGTGCACAACAGACGTGGCTGGGCTTTCGAAGCCCGTCACAAAAGGGGTGAGCCCCCAAGTCGGCGCTTGCAAGTGCCACGCACCAGGCCGTGCTGATATGAATGCGGTGTTGAATGGGCCGCCGGCGTACTTTATCAGGGTGCCCTGCGCCGCGACAAGGGGCTCCGCTTCCGCGCGCACTCCCGTCGATGCCTCGGGCATCGCGGCAACGGCGGCACACAGTGCCGCGCAGGCGAGCAGCAAAGCGCTCATGTAGGCATCACGTATGTCGACCCATGTCCTCAGACTCTGTCCATTTTCTACACAATCCCACCATCAGAGCATGTCACCCACGTGCCCTACCCCAGCCACGTGCAGAGCGCCAGGAGTTGTCTTTCCAGGTTTGACGGTAGCTGTGTGCACATCATGTACCATTGATAGACAGTAGATGGTGCAACACAATCTCATCCACTCATCTGTGCAGGATGTGCTCTGGGCGTATGCACATGTAAAAACCCCAACCACCCAGAATCACAACACGGCCGTTCCACCACCGTCCTCCCACCTGCAGGCACCTTCGCTCACACTCCTAGCAATGCACTGGCAAATTTTACACAGACTGAGGTGCTACCCTCACTCCAGTATCATACGATCCTTCCCATTGGAAGGATTGTCAAGTCATGCAGGGCTATTTATAGCTAAGCAACTCCCTCTCATGGACAGCACGCACACGGTGGCGCATGTTGAGCACGCAGCCGCTGTACCATGGAGTGCCAGAGAGCAGCCAAGCACACAGTGTATGTAGGAACAGAGCCATCAAGTTCACGGGTGGGCACTCGCGCTAGTTGGCATGTAAGCCAGCATGATGAGCAATAGCGCCCTATGGCAAGCGCAGACAGCCATTTGCAGACAACATGGTCGCGCATGGACAGCAGCAGAACCTGAATATGTGCAAAACTATGCATTTATCACTACCAGCAGCCAGCAAATTCCTAGCGAGGCCCGCACAGCGGTGCGGGCCCAGGGCGCTCATCGCTGAGACTGTGGCTCTTTTTTAGGCCCTCTTATTCATCTGGGGGATCCCACAACTGACGCCAAGCCCAGCCTCGCACGACCCGCTGAGGCTGCAGTCACGGCTATCATATGTCATAGCGCGTCTGGGCTCTGTCTGGCCTGCCGCCCGACGTCGGGCAGCAGGGTGGGCCGAAAAGTTGTCAACCTAAGTCAGCAAGCACCATGATGCTGTTCAAGCCTCATTTCACAGACGGGCACGCTGTTAAACGCGCCGCCTGCGCGCTGCGCGCCGAGCGCCACGGCTGCTGCAGCAGTGCGGCGCGACTGCGCGCGCCGCCGCCCCGGCGTCCCAATCAGCGCCGGGCGGCCCCGCGCGCCGAGGAGTTGATGCGGGCCATGAGCGCCATGACGTCGTCCACCGCCTCGTGCTCAAAGCCGTACAGGCTGTGGTCGCCGCCGGGCACCACCACGCTCTGCGCGCTCGGCCCCACAGCGGCCGAAAAGCGGCGCCCCTGCATCGGGATGTCCACGTCCGGGGGCACGGTGGAGTCATTGCCGCCCAGGATGAACAGCGTCGGCACCGCCGCCAGCGGGCCCAGGATGCGCTGCGCGCGCGACGTGCTCAGCGCCCGCCCCTGCTCCTACAACAAGGCGCGGCCAGGTGGGGCCTGGGCACAGGCTGGGGCGCACCTCGGTGCATGCGAGCAGGATCCGGCTCCACGGCAAGCGCGCGCCTGCAGCCTGCAACACGGCGCCCTACCCTAACCCAACCCTAACTTGCAAGCGCGGCGCGCGCCTGCAGGTCCGCGTCGGAGAGGTCGGAGGAGAACATGTCGTCGTCGCCGCCGCGCGCCGCGAGCGCGTGGAAGCGGTTGGCCGTGATGGGCGTGTTGCGCAGCAGCTTCTCGCGCTTCAGGATGTCGTCGCCCTGCCCCGCCGCAATCAGGGCGTCCGCGCGCGCCAGGTCGGATGCCGTGTCCTGCACATACTTCTCTCGGAACTCCCGATCGCTCACCTGGCCCCGCCAAGCCGGGGGTCAGGCGCCGGCTGCATCGGCGGGACAGGCAGCGCCGCGCCGCCCGCCCGCGGCTCCACTTGCGAGCGCGTGCAGCAGAGCAGCGCGCTGGGAACACGGGGCGTTGCTGAGACGCTGTCAAGGCTGGTCCTGGCATGGCGGCCGCTCGATGGAGAGCGGATGGCGCAGCGAGCGCGCGGACCACACCGGCGCCTGCAGGATGGCGCCCAGCAGCGGCGCCGCGTGCGGATCAACCCCGTACCCCCGCTGCACGTACCGCACGGTGTCCTGGCACCCTGTGGAGTGGCCCATCATGACAATGCCCTGCGGCGAGCATGGCACCAGGACATCAGCGTGCCAAGCTGCATGCAGCGGACCCGGCCAAGACCTCGCGGCTTCCTGGCCTTGGCACACCACGTTTATGCAGCGCAAAGCCGCACACAGCCCTTTCACAACGCTGTCAGTGCCGAGCACATGGGGCTGAGCACATTATTGATTGCAGAATGCCACGGCCGCTCGAGCGGCTCGCCCTGCTGCAGCGCCCATAAAGCATCAAGCTTGTGCAGCGCCGCGCGCGAGGCTGACAGCTGTGCGGCAGCGAGCACCTGGGAGTTGTAGAAGCTCAGCAGGTGCTCCGCCAGCTGGTCAAGCTGATACGCGTCGTCGTCCAGGCTGCTAGTGCCGTAGCCCGTCCCCGACGACGCCAGCAGCGGCTGGACCATGGACCTGCGCGGCGCGCAGCGGGTTACGGCAGGTCGCGGCTCCAGCGCCAGGTGGCCCTCCCGTCTGCCAGCCCTCAAAAGGCGCAGCCAGGCGGCTGAGGCCTCGGCGCCTGCCAGGACCTAGCAGGCAGGTCCACCACCGCCATCTCCCAGCACGCACACACATGGCCTCTGCACGGTGTGAGTCCTACAGCGGCGTTGTCAAGAGCCAACAGCTGACTGTCAGGCAGTGCCCCTGGCTATGAACAGAAGCGGTGCTGTGAGGCTTCGCACCATCGCATGTCGTTCAGCCGCTCCGTCAACAGTTGTACATAGCTGGACCAGGCACAGACCCGCCGTCAGCACGGCATGCACAGTGTAGCACACACATTGGCGCTGCAGCTCGAGCACTGCTTTCATCATAGGTAGCTGCTCGGTGCGCTGGTCTGGGTTCACAGGGCGCACGAGGTCACGAAGAAGTCGTCTGTCAACCCGCCGACGAGGATGAAGTGCCTGGGGAAGTTGCCTGCAGAATGCCCCGGTAATGAGGCCCGGCGCCGTCATGCATGCTGCACAGAGCGCCACTCGGCAGGCAGCGCCGCACCCGTCATGAAGGCTACGTTTAGTATCCCGTGCGAGTACCGGAACAGCGTCCCGTTCAACGCGTCCTGGGCAGCTGTGCCCAGCAGGAGCGCGGCCAGGCACGCCCAGCGCCCCAGCGCAGCAAGCTGCATTTTGCACGTCGCGTGCGCTGCCAGCGGCGGCTGTGCGCTGCGCGACGGTGATCAACTTGCATGAGACGCCGGTGGAGCGCAGACACAGCGTGTTAACCCTCTGAGGGCATTCCTTGACGAGAAAAGTAGATTTACCCACAGTCCCCGAGGCTGTACGAACATGGGCTGCTCCAGTCGCGCTGTCAAACGCTTGGGTAGTTGAACGGTCATCAGCGTAAGCTGGGCTAGCTGGTGCTGCGCAGTTCAATACAGTGATCTGCCAATGGGTAATACCATGCTGACGTAGTACAGGCAGCCAACAGGGAGTTGCAACTTAAAGTAAGCCCGTAAAATCTGTGTGCTCCTCCACCAGCCTACACTATGCTAACCAGCTTGGCCTGGTCATGGCCCAACGCGGACACGTGCCGCGGCCAGTGCCTCGCCGCTCGGGTACAAGGACATGAAATGCTAACCGGTTGGCAGCACAAGCGCACGACGTCAAAGCATGGAGCGTGTCCACCGCCTGGTCCTTGCCGCCTAGATGCCAGCGGGTACTGCCAGGGCCTCACCGTTAGTCTCATGGACCAGAAGAGAGACCACGACTGGATCTACAACCTGTGCTAAGCGACCGCGAGCGAGCAGACGCTTAACTGCGCTTGTTCCGTCGCCCCCTGGAGGTGCCCCGCGTGCCAGGCGCACGCAGGGCGTGGTTGAGCGCCTGCTCGCTTGCGATCGCTTAGCGCAGGTTGCAAATCCAGTCGCAGTCTTTCTTCTGGTCTATGTGATCAACGGTGAGGCCCTGGCGGCATCCACTGAGTGTGGCACACGGGCGGTGGACAAGCTCACGCGGTGTCGCGCGGTTTGTGCTGCCTGACAGTTAGCAATATAAGTTCTCAGCTTGCACCATAGCAGGCGTTCATATATAGGCCTGTTGTAACGTGCGGCACCAGTGCCCTGGTCCACTACCTTGCTAGAGGCGTTCATGCTGGAGGCGTTCATATACACGCCTGCTGTAACGTACGGCACCAGTGCCCTGTTCCACCACCTTGCTGGAGCCTGAAAGAACACCAGGTGCCGCCTGGGCCCCTTCTGGGGTGCAGGACCAGGTGCGCAAGCGCAGCTGACGGCACGCGTAAGCCTGACCGGCCTCGCGGCGCCCTACACTACAGCCAGCACCACGTCTAGCCTCGTTCCTGTGATCCCACTACGAAGGGTTATGTCCTTGGGATAGACCGAGTCAATTATCAGTCCTGTGGTGGTCGTTCCTCCGTCCATGTCTTAAAGGTCCGGAGCTGGCTCGAGCGTCGCGCTCAAGGGGCGGTTCATTAAATAGAACCGGGGACAAATCCCCCCCTCTATGATGGCTATGAGGGGGGAGGCCTTGCTCGTGTAGCGCGAGTCCCGGGCACGCTGCTGGCGCTGACAGGCAGGTGGCTTGCCGTGCGTACAAGTGGCGTGCGCAACGCGTGCAAGTAGCGCGCAAAACGCGTGCAAGTAGCGCGCAAAACGCGTGCAAGTAGCGCGCAAGCTGTACCCCAAGTACCTGCGCTGCGTGCACAGCCAGCGCAGGCAGACATGGCACCGGTTGCAGCGGTGCTGACGCGGAAGACGTGCGCGCTGTGGTGCACGCCCTCATGCCCGAGCGCCAGGCTGCACAGGCAGCGCAGGCGAAGCGGCGCGCTGCGCGTGCACGCCGCGTTCGGCGAAGACGTGCGGAAGTTCTTTGACGGCCTGTCGTTTGAGAACTGGGCCCCGCGCAGCAGCCGCACCTGGAGGCTGCCTCCGACGCAGCGCAAGGCCGTGCAGACTGGTGCGTGCGCCGGCCACGCGCTGGGCCCATATGCACTATGTGCGGTGGGGTGTGCGGCAGACAGCACTGCCACACGGCAGTGGCGAAGCATTATGGGCGGACTTCTGGGCGGTGCTGTGTGGGAAGTTGCAGGCGAGAGGTTGAGCACTGAGAAGCGCCTGCTTGCTGCACCTGGGCAAGTGGAGCAGGCCTGCCGTGTATGGCTTCCACGGCCCATCCTGTGGGCCCTGGCATCCCGTGGCACCACCGCGTATGCTGGGGCAGAGCGCGGTGGTGCGCAAATAAAAATCGCAAGGCAACGGGGTGCTTCCCAGAGCCCAGCAGCGTAAGCGAGCGCACCTGCTGCCAGCTGCGAGCGAGCGCTGATGCCCTGGTGGCGCGGGCGCGGCAGACGAGAAGGCGGCGGCGGATGAGGCGTTCATCAGCAGCCTGAATGAGCGCATCATTGCCGCGTCGCGCGACGAGGGCGACGGCCCGGCGGCCGGGCCGCCCGGCGTGGCCGCCAGCACGTCTTTTGACGAGGTCGATGACGAGGAGCTGGCCAGCTCGCTGTCGGCGCGCATCGCGGGCATGGGCATGGGCGAGGGCGGCGCGCCGGCAGCGCAGCCAGTCAGCCCCCTGTGCGGTGCGCGGCCCTGGGTCGGCATGTGAAAGCCGCTGCTCGCGCAGCGGCGCGCATTTGCCAACCGATACTGTGTTGCTGTGTTGCTCCGCCGCAGCGCGGACACCGCAGAAGACAGCACACCCACAAGGCGCCTTGCTGAGCACACGGCAGTCTGCTTACGACTTCGCACGGTCTTGTTTCAAGCAGTACTGCCAGCCAGCACGGAAAAGGGCGCCTCATGAGCGCAGCAGGCAAATGTAAGGGAGAGGCGTGCGCTCAGCATGGTATACATAGATGTTGGCGGTGCCCTGCAAGCTGAAATCCTGGGGCTGCCAGGCACGGAGCTGCGCGAGCGCATACAGCGCAAGTACGGACGCACGTACGACCTGTCCATCGTGCGGCGGCGGCTGGCGGGCAGGACGATCGTGGCCATGAACGTCATGGTGCGCGCAGACCCGTCCCTGAAGGCACGCGTGAGGCTGCATTCCCACGTGGGCAGCTGTGCCGAGAGCCCCTTCGTGGTGCACTGCTGAGCCGCTGCAGCACTGCTGTCTGGCATGCACCGCACGGCATGTCACGAGCGTGCTTAGCGTGCGGCTGCGGTGCCGGCAGTGGACGCACCTGGAGCAGCAATCCTTCCCGATGTCCGAGGCGGAGTACATGGAGAAGCTGAACAACATTGCGTTCTACCTGGGGTGCGCTCCCCTGCCCTGATGCGTTCGCCCGGATATGCGCATGGGCCGCATGCTGTGCGTTGCAGGACGCCCATACCCTACCTGCCATGCCATTCCTTCAAGGAGCAAGGCGCCTGAGTTGTCGTGAACCTGACGGGCTGGTGGAGCAACATGTTGATGACTTGCATGCGCAGCCTCATGGCGCTGCCGGCAAACTCAGCACGGGCCTGGCGCAGCGCTCGGCGTGCGTGGCAGAGGCGGGCTGCTGGCACCAAGGGCGAGCGCAGGGCGTTGGTCCAGCGGCCGAGTGTGGGGCGGCGCGCAGGGCATGGGGCCAGACGGAGGTCGTGCGCGCGTTCTTCGACGCGCCGGCCAAGTCGCGCAACGGGCTGCCCGGTCGGCGGCCCGTGGTCGGCAACGCCATCAGCCTGCGCCTGGACCTGCCGCCGGCCGTCATCGAGGAGTGGTTTGGCAAGTGAGCGCGTGGAATGCGCGCGGCTGCTGGCCGGGCGGCGGGGCGCGAGAGCGCGCGCGCGGGACACGGACCTGCGTCAGAGTACTGCCTTGTCGTCAGTGCTGTCGCGGCAACTTGTCGACATTGGGATGGCGGCAACTGGTCGACATTGGGATGGCGGCAACTATAGGCGGCTGACTAGGCGGCTCTTTCAGGCATGCCGTTTGCAGGGGGGTGCGCAAGACCACCTGGATTCCATGGAGCCTCTGGGGGTGGGCCGCTGGGGTCAAGGGCAGCGAGTTGTGAGCCAACGAAAGGGCTGCACTGTTTGAGGCAGGGCAAACTGCAACGTGCTGCGTCCGGTTGATTGCGCCCTGAGCCTCCCCTGTCGTGTATGAAGTCGGCGGGGTAGCGGGCCGCAGCTACCTTGGGAGGTATGCAGCGGGAGCTTGCAAGGGCGTGTCTGACAGCAGTGAGCAAGGTAGGCAGGTGTGTCGCTGGTATCAACGTCGTGTCTGCTCAAAGGGTAAGGGCAAGGCAGGGACACGCTCACCCTCTGATGAAGACCCGAACTTTTGGGGCGCAACAAGGAGGGCGCAGGCTACTCCCGCAGCTCCACACCAGCATTCTTTTGCGCTTGGCGCCCGGCAAAAGCTTTCGGCCAGCCCTGCTGTGCTGAGGGTTTGCGAGCGCTCGTCTTGCAAGCGGCATAAAGCGATCGTGCTAGGCATGCAGCTAGCTGCGTGGGACTGCATTGAAGCAGTGTATGCTTACTCTATTCATATCTTTGAGAGGTTTGTACGACAGGAGGACAGGGCGTCATAATGCTTTTGCTGAGAGGCAAGCATGTGTCATTATTTCTTCCTCGCATTGCTGGGAGACTGCAGTGTACGCGCAGAGATTTGTGTCAAGGATGTGAGGTGAGTGGTGAAGGTGGCAATGAAGGTGATCCGCAGAGACAGTCTGATCCGTAAACTAGCTAAGCTGCGTGAGCGCCTGTGGTATGTTTGGCATGGTCGTGCGCACCTTCATATGAGCAAGCAACTCTTTTTGCACTTACTCGCCTTTGCGTCAGGAGCGCAGTAGGACCGCGTGGCTGTATGCGGCGCCAGAGCAGACTCACCCAAGAGCTTCAGACAGCTACCCCACAGCCTGCAGTGTCACATGTCCTGCTCACACATATCATGAGCAGTACATGCGAGTGCCAGCGCTGGCACAACTCATTGTCAGCGAGGTCACGCAGACCTGCAGAGCCATCCATTCAGCGCAGCGAAGGATAGGAGCAGTAATCACCCGCATCGCACTGGCGGCCGACCGGACGGCTCAGCCTGTCAGCGCCTGCATGCTGGGCAGCGCGCTGAATGCGCGCTGCTGCTCGGCCAGCATCGCGTCGGCCTCCTGCACCTGCGCGCGGGGAGCCGCCGCGCAGCCCGGCGTCAGCGCCTGCAGGCCAAGCATCCAGGCTCTGCGCGTGGGTACGTGGCGGGCGGCCCTGGCAGTACCCGCAGGGCTCTTGCGGCGGGCCCGTGTCAGCATGTCAGTTTGCAGCCGGGCAGAGAGGGCCTGGGCACGCCAAACTTGGCAGTCTCCCCCGGCAACTGCTGCAGAGTCCGAGCGGGGCCACGCCAGCGCCGGAGAGCCAGGAGGCGCGGGCGCGGGGGCGCGCCAGGCTGGAGAGCGCGCCGGCGGCGGCGGCGACGGCCGCGCTGGGCGGCGCGCCCGGCAGCGCGGCCTCCAGCTCGCCGACGGCCGCGCGGCCGCGCCGCACGATCGCGTGCAGGTGCCGGTTCTCGGACGCCACGCGCCGCATCAGCCGCCGGCCCTGCTCCAGCTCGCCCTGCGCGGCGCGCGCCGGGTCGCCCCGCGTGCTCTGCAGCACCGCACCCCTCCAGCTTCTGCTCTGTTGCGCTCTCTCTGTCTGCATGCGCGGCCTAGCCACAACAGTTCACATCCATCATCGCACGTGCTTTATAGACCGTGTCAGACATCCACGATGTCAGACTGCAGCGAGCTGCATGCAGCGGCATGGAGGCAAAAACAGGCGCGTGCGCCTGCATGCGCCCACCCCTCGTCTCTGCTGTGTGACGCGAGCAGTGCGCGTCGCGGCGCGGGGCAGACAGACGCAGCCGTCACCAGCGGCTCCCTCCTTGAGGCCGGTCCCAGCCGTCTCGCCAAGAAAGTATCGGCGCGCCTTTAACCCGCGCTTGCCGCGCTCGGTCTTCGTCCAGGCGATGACCTTTTCGTAGAGCGGGCGCGTGCGGTGCCAGAGCACGAGCGCGACCGCCAGCGCGGCGCCGGCCAGGCCCGCCAGCAGCAGGAAGGTGGGCCGGAAGCAGTCCGGGCCGGTGCAGGCGCCGCCGCCGCCGCCGTGGCGGCCCAGCGCGCGCGCGTACAGCGCGCCCGCCAGCCACGTCGCGAGCAGCGAGCTGCCTGCCGGCTGGTTTTGGTAGGGTTTGGTAGGGCTTTTTCATGCAGCAGGGGTCACAGCCGCTTCGACATATGCACAGCAGGTGGGCGCCGGCCAGCCATGCTGGCCGCTGCCGCTGTGCTCGCAGGAGGGTGCTGCAATGCTGTGCTGTGCTCGCAGGAGGGCTCCCCCGTCCAAGGTGTTCGGCCGCCAGGCGCGGGTGGCACTGCTCGAGCGGCCATTGTCACTGAGAGCAACCTGAAGCAGCAAGCTAAGCATGTAGGCTCAACATGTACGGGCGCGACGGTCTATTTCCCGGGCTGGAACAGCACCTCCTGCCACGCACGGAGGCAGCCTACTCACGTGCAGCCCCTTGCACCGCATGCGGTCAAGGCGGGGCCGCGCGCCTGCTGCAGGGCCCAGCTGCGTGAGCGCATAGTTCGTCGCAAAGTGCTGCAGCCCGAACAGCTCCGAGGTCACGGCCGGCACGACGCCCTGCCGGCCGCGGCGCAGGGCGGGCTTAGTTAGGCTGCCACATACCAAGGCACACGGACTCAGCCGGTCACCTCCCGCATGGCGCTGCTAGCTCGAGGTCCTAAAAGCATGCGAGGCCAGGGCCGCCGCTGGGGAGCAGACCCGCGGCTCCGCATGTTGCAGACCGGCGCTGCGGCGGGCCCGCAAGCACGCCTGCCATGTTCATGTACATGCAGGCGGCGCCAGGCTTGTCAACTCACAGGCGGCCCGCCAGGCACGGCTCACAGGGCAACCCCAGCCTGCGGGCCGGGCCGGCGCGCCGCGGGTCGGCGCGGGCCGGCGCGCGCCTGCAGGCCGCCAAAGGTGAAGCCGCTGAGGAAGGCGGCCGCGCCCAGCAGCGGCAGCGTCGCGAACGCGTTGAGCAGCGCGGCGGCCACCGTCAGCGCGGCCAGCGCGACCAGGCTCAGCGTGCGCGGCACGTCGTGCAGGCGCAGCAGCCGGTCCGGCAGGAACCTGCGTGCGGGCGCGGGCGCGGCGCTCGCGCGCATTTGACTGCAGAGCTCGTCGGCCCAGACTGAGGCTGCCAACAAGACACTGGGGCTGGCGGCGGGGGTGCGGGCGCGGGCGCGCGCCCGGAGGCGAGGCGGCCGAGGCAGTTAGCGATGGAGTACACCGAGATGAATGTCGCCTGCGCGCCCGCCTCGCCGCCCAGCGCGACCACCTGCATTGGGGTAGGGTAGCAGCCCTAAGCCCAACTCATCACAGCGGCGGCCCACGTCGGTATTGAGATGCAGGGTAATACACCCTACACCAGCACGGAGCGGCTGCCTCAAAGGCGCCCTGCCGCCAGCACCCGCGCCCGCCAGGTGCGCAGAGCAGAATAGCGCACCCCAACACTCCCTGCACTCCGCAGTAGTGCCCGGTGCTGAGGCTGCACTCAGCAACTAAGGAGGTGCCGATACCATGAACAGCACTGCAGCTCATGACATGCGCACACATCTCGCCTTGAGAGACAGAGGACACACTGCCGGCCGGTGAGAGCGACAGCACCCGCCGCAGCCCGGGGAGCGCGCCAGCTGCGCCATGTTGTTCAGCAGCGTCAGGCCCGCGCCGCTGCACGCGCCGTTCACGAAGAGCAGCATCCAGAACGAGTACGAGCGCAGGCAGCGCGCAGGCGGGCGGTTGCGGTACACGTCCGCGCCGCCGCCGCCGCCGCCGCCCGGCCCGCCCGGCAGCAGGAACTCTGCCAGCTCCGGCGGGTAGCCCTCGCCGCCGGCGTCCGCCGCCGTGTCCTCCTGCCGCCGGCGCCGTCTTGATCAACCAGCATGCTAGTAAGCAATCCCGCTGCAGCCGTGCAGCCCACGCGCGCCGCCGGCCGGGCGAGCGGGGCGGCCGGACGTGGCGCGCACGGTGGGCGGCGGCGGGCTCAGGTCGCGCAGGCGGCGCGAGCGCAGGCCGCCAAAGATGAGCGGGATGGCCAGTACAGGCAGCAGCAGGATGCCGGCCGCGCTGGACGTCAGCACGCCCGCCCAGAAGTCCAGGCGCTCCTCCTGGCGCGCGAGCGCGACCACCGCCTGCCGCCGCGGCGGCCGCGCGCGTCAGCATATATAGGGCTGGCATACCCTATTATTAACCCTGCCATACCAGGCGCTCCTCCTGGCGCGCGAGCGCGACCACAGCCTGGCGCGCCGGCAGTGGCGCGCGTCAGCATATATAGGGTTGATATGCCCTATCACTAACCGTAGCATACCATATAGCTTACCCTAAACGTCAGCGCGCGCGCGCGGGGGCCCGCCAGGTTCCCTGCCCGGCGCTGGGCCGCGCTGGTGCGGGCCCCGCCGCGCGCAGGCGGCGCTACGGCGGAGGCCCCGGGGCGCGCCGCCGCGCCCGCGCTCGCGCGGCAGCGCGGCTGCCCTCCGGCGCGCCCCGGCCAAGCCTGCGCGCGCTCTCAGGGCAGCGGGCCTGGGCAGGCAGAGCGCGCGGGTGCTGCGCTGCCGCGGCGCGGCTCCACGCGCGTTTGGTGTGCATCGCGCGATTTGCGGCGCGGCCTTCGGCAGTCGGTCACGCGGCGACGCAGCGTCCCCTGGCACACCTGAGATCCCACCGGCCCGACAGGGTCACGCGGGCGGGCCCCCGCCTGGAAGCTGGCCAGGCCGATGACGGCGGTGAGCGCCAGGTGGAACGCGTGGCTCTTGGTGTGCGGCTCCACCTGGATGTACGGCACCTGGCGCCGCCCGGCACGCGCTCGAGCCCCACGCAGCGGCACCTGAGTCCTTGGTCTGGCGAAGCGGGTTCGCTTTGGAGGACTGCTTGCGCTCCGTTTGACTGCCTGGGCCCTGCCAGGCAGCATGCTCCCGCGCGACTCGCTGTCCAGAGATGGCGCCGGGCGGCGACCGCAGCAGGCGCAGCCGTCCGCGTTGCTGTCGACGGGCGTGGCGCAGCAGGCACACCGGGGCAGGCCGGGCGATCAGGGCATGCAGAGCCGCGTGATGCTTTTGAAAGGAAGGCTGCTGGAGGAGAAGGTGCCCGCTCTGGCGGGCCGCGCGCGGGGCCGCACATAGTTGATGACGGGCGCGCACAGCAGGCACAGCAGCGCGGGCAGGATGGCCAGCAGCAGCACGAACGCGGCCGCGTCGCGGTCCAGGAACGAGACGTACAGCGTGACGAACGCCGACGCGCTCAGGCCCAGGAAGGCCTTCAGGATGCCGATCACGGTGCCCCTGCGCGGCGCTGCCGCGGCTGACCACCGCCGCGCTTAGCAATGGCGGCGTCCGCACGCCCGCACCCCCACGGCGCCGCTCGCTGCGGCGCGCGCGCCCGCCAGACAACGCCGGGTCGGGTCACACCGCAGTGATGCGCGCAGGGGCGGCCGGGCTGGGCGGGCCGGCGGGGCGCAGGCGCAGGCGCACCGCTCTGTCTCAAAATTGCGCACGCACGTGACCAGCGCGGCCGTCTCGAACCAGGTCACGCCGTTGCCGGCGACCAAGGCGATGCCCAGCAGCGCCCAGTAACTCGGGTTAAACCGCCCGACCAGCGCTGCGTGCAGCGCGAGGTAGCCGGCGCAGTGGATGAGGATGCCGGCCAGCACAGTGAAGAGCGGGCCCTTCCTGCGGCGCGCGCGGGCGCCGCGTCTGCGCCTGGCCCGCCACTGCCGCGCCGCGCCGACAGCGACATACGCATGTCGCGAGTTTGAGCCCGGATGTGACATGCATGCGCGGCCCTGCGTGGCTCGGCGCGCTGGGAGCCTTGGCGCACCTGTTGTACCGCCGCAGGCTGTCGTAGAACGCGCCCGGGAAGATGGCGAGGTAGCCTGCGCGGCGCCCGGCTGCTCACGCCAGGGCAGGCAGGCTGCCGAGCATGCAGTGCCGCCTGCGCAGGAGAGATACTTCCGCTCGCGCAGGAGCTCACCTCCGAGGTTGACGGCCGTGCCCAAGGCTGCCACCTGTGTCTGGGACAGGTCGAAGCGCGCCTGCACCAGGGCGCCGCCCGTGAGGGGCGTGCGCGGCCACCAGACGCAACGGGCATACAGGGCGTTGTTTTTGTGAGGCAAAGTATGTCATACCAAGCACCTTGAGGAGGTCGCTGTACACGCTAAAGGTGTATGCAAGGCCCGCCATGAGCATCACCAGCGCCGACGCCGAGAAGGTCACCTGCGCAGACGAGGTGCCGCATCGGCCAGGTGCGGTTTGCCCGCAACTGGCAGGCGTACTTCGCCCACAGCTGCACGACCACACCAACAGACAGGCCTGGACACCGCACCCATTTGGAAAAGTAGAAGCTTTCGCGCAGGTTGCTGGGGGCTGCTGCTGGCACGTCGCTGCGTGCGTGCTCAGGCATGCCGCCACACTCAGGCCTGACGCACAGGCTGCCGCCGGCCGCTGCGACTGGCTGCTGCTGGCGTCTGGCACTCAAGGTCAGGCATTACTGCATGCCCTCGAACCAGCTTGTGCAGAACCTCTCTTCCACTACAGACCCCAACAGATAGGAACAGTGCCGGCTATAGCACCACCTCAGACCGTCAAGTGCAGCAGTTCTCTCCATCATGCGTATATACCAACATTATAACTGCTTGCTCGTGGCTGACCATACACAGTCTGTCAAACTAGCTGAGTACCAGCTAAGATATGCACAAAGCACTGCTCGACCAGCACCAGTCACAAAACTGTTGCCCAGGCAATCAAGAATGCCTGTGAAGCTCAGCAGAGTGGAGCCCAGGCCAATGTGAACAAACAACCCCCTCTTTGTTCACCAGAGCGCACTCCATCTGCTCATGAATGATTTACAACCGTGTGTCAGCCAACCGTGTGTCAGGGCTGGGGATGAGAGGGGCGACCTCCCGAGGGCCCACCCTGCTGCCCCTTGAACTCGACTCTGCTCAACTGCTGGGACGTTACAGCCACCTGAAAGGTGCTTCCACAATGAAGCTGCGATGTGCGCAGACAGCCGCACTGGACCCACACACCCGCACGTCGCCGAGGGTAGGCTGGGAAGCTATCATGATGTGAGCGAAGGCCGGGCGTGACAGGCCAAGCGTGCTTTGGATGAAGCCGCCGCTGCGCGTACAGTATGCAGGCAGCCTATTTGCTGACCAGCACGTTGAGGCCGCATACCGCATGCACGTTGCTCGGTGCGCTGCTGCACTGCTGTTCGACTCTGTTGCAGATGCTTATGGCACGTGTCTGTGCACTGTGTGAGTGAAGTGAAAGGTCCGTGTCAGAGCGAGCGCGTGCAAGCGGTCTGCTGATGTAGGAGCACGTGCGTATGCAGGAGGAGCAGGCAGGTCACCCGCAGAGTGCAGCTGGCAATGGCTCTGTTCCTGTTTGCGTGCGCAACGCGGCTGCTGCTGCACAAGGCCGTGAACCCGCGGCGCTTGCTGGTGGTTGCGACGTGCGCGCTGGGCTGCGCGCTCGATCTGTGGGCGGCGCGCGTGGTTATGGACAACTCCCGGTGCCCGCCCGTCCTCTGACGCCGTGCCAGTGCGCTGCAGCCGTGAGTGTCCGCGCGGGACTTCCACCGTGAGAGGTAGCCACTGAGTGTGGTCGGTGCTGTGCCCGGTCTGCTGCTCGTAAGTTTGGCAGTACTCCCGCGTCGCGCTCCCAGCCCCTGGGTGTCCTGCGGTGCAGGAAGTGGCTGGCCTACAGCGAGGTGGTGAAGGCCTGGACGTTCCTGGCCAACTCCGCGCTGGCTATGACCACCGCCCTGCTCGTGAAGCGCGGCGAGCTCCCGCTGATGTCCCAGCTGCCGATCTTTCACACGGTGACCGCCCCCGCTGCTGCTGGTCTGGTTTTGTGCCGCCACATGCGCTTAAATGTTTCTAGACAGCAGGCGCGTTGCGCACGATAGCAGCCGACCGCAGGGGCCTATGGCTCAGGCTGTGCGGGCGCGCGCCGCAGGTGCTCAACTCGGTGCTGAATTACATGCTGCAGTTCCCCGCGCCCACGGGCGCGTACGTGCAGGTGCGGCCCCTGCCCGGCTGCCCGCGCACGGGGGCCGAGCGGGGGCGGCGCGCTGATCGTCGTGCGGGCCCCCGCAGGCGGTCTGTCTGGTTTGCTCCTTCTACCACGAGTTCTCGCACTGGGTGCTGGAGCGGCGCTGGCCGGCGCGCTTCGCCGTAGAGATGCTGCTGTGCTGCGGGGTGCGCCCGTCCGCCGGGCAGCTTCTGTGCGATCCTGTGTGACGAGCGGCCGGCTCAGGCTAACTCCCAGTTCACCCAGCTCATGTGCCATGAGCCGGCCCAGCTTGCATTTAAACCTGTGTACGCCCGGCATGCGTGATAGCCACATGCTGGCCAGGTGGCCTACGCATGCGTCGCGGCCAATGCGCGGAGAGACAGCGTGATGCGGCAGCGCTTCCTCGCCGCGTACCGACAGCACGCGGCCGCTCTGGCAGCCAGCTAGAGGGCATCGGGCGCGCCAACGTCAACGCGCCCCGCACAAGTTGCTGTGCTTCAGTGCCGCACTGGCACTTGCAAAAGGAAGGCGCGGAATGGGCATCGCCGGGGGACCAATGGCAAGTGCTTCTGGGGCTTCATCAGCGGGTACACGCACCCCTGCCACAGCATCGCAGCACTTATATCTGCAATTCCTGCAAGTCAGTGACACTGTAGAGCACACAACGACCTGCAAGACGCCTTGGCCTGTTGGCTCCCTCGCCTTGGCTCAGCTTTGTGCAGCCCTGTCCTGAGAGGTGTGTCTGCGGGAAGCCAAAGGGCTGCACAGGGAGTCTTGATGCGCTAGGCTGTCGCTTAAAGTGGTGTGGGCGGGTATTTCCGTGTATTGTGTTAGTGTAAGCACTGCATGCGCTGTCTGCAAACTAGCAGCGCGTAATGCCAGTTCCTGGTATTGGGGTAGCTAATGTGTGGGATTGGTGCACACAGGCAGGTGTTTGCTCTGCTCGGCCAGCCATGCAGGCGCTTGCCTGCTTTGGTGATCAGAACTTTGTATGCCCTCTCTCACTTGCAGCACTGAGTCCCGACCTGTTGATTTCCCTGCATGCACTGCCTGGCCCCTGCCCCTGCACAGCGGACGCTGCTTGGGCTCCTGCAGCACGCTGCATGCTGCAGAGCAACGCGTTGCGAGACCGACTAGCGGGTGCTTGATTATATGCGCATGCTGCGGCGGAGGCAGGGCCACTGGAGCGCCGTTAGGCAGAGACGCACAGCACGCGCGCTCAGTAAGGCATTTGTGGCAGCATGTGCATGGTGCATGGCTATGCGCTGAGCATTGCAGCCTGCGCTGATTTCTTGTTAGGCAGATGGTGCATGTCTGCTTGCATGCAGTGTGAGCGCTCTCCCTGTCTTGCAGGCACACCAGATGATAAGTTCGCTACGTGTTGGACTGCATGTGTGGCTGTTCAAGGCACAACCTACGATGCAGATATAGTAACTTAAGGTGATCAACGTGACTGTAAGTCCACACACAAGGCATGCAGGCAACTATATAAGCAATGTGCAAGTCGCTCTCGCCAAATCCAACGCCCTCATACTGTTGCAGTAAAGTGTCACTGCGTGCTCAATGGGCAGGCTCAAAACCATTGCACATCTGCAAAACGGCACACCCTCAGAAAGCGTGGGCGCTTATAACAATGCCATGGGCCCTTGGCAGTCGATGTGATCACGGCACCATGTGCCAAACGTGCTCGCAAAGCTCCAAGTGACGTTACGCCCTCAAGACAGGCCGCACCACAGCGCGCCTAGCCAGCAAAAATGCTGCCGAGACAGGTGGCGGCCGCTGCTTGCGGTGCCTGCCTGCAGTGCCTGCCTGCAGGCACTGCAGCCCCATTCATTGGTGGCAAAGTTCACACAAACCACCTCCCCAAAACGACGCCCAAAACCTGTGCTGACCGGCAGGGCCGGCCGGCGCGCGCGCGCAGCACGGCGCCGGTCGCTATCTCTTGAACACCTCGCGCAGCGACAGCGGGTGCTTGTTCAGCGCCTCGAGCAGCTGCAGGTAGGAGCCCAGCAGGAACGCCCACGCCCCTGCGCGCGCGGGCCGCCGGTCGCCCGCACGCCACACCCGCTCTCGCAGCGAGTGTCAAGGCGCCGCCCCCGCGGACAGGCATGCCGCCACGCCGCGCTTGCGTCATCGGGGTGGGCGCCTTTCTGGAGGTGCGTGCCAGGTGCGCGCGGATGGCAGGGGGGCAGCCCGGCCGCGCGCACCCCAGAAGGTGGAGAAGCAGACGCCCCAGCGCAGGTACTCCGCACCAAAGTACCCGAAGAAGGCGCTGAGCCAGAAGCCAATCGCGCCCTGCGCGCAGCGCACGCAGCAGCTACACACCGGGTGGTAGTACGGTATGGACACTTTAGGGTGTGGGTATTGTGACGACATTTGCCTGCGCGCGAGCGGCACTCCGACCAATGGATGACACACACGCACGCCTGGGCATGCGCGCGCCGAGCGCCATGAGAGGGGGGGCGCCGCCCGCCGCGCGGGCCCCGGCCTCGGCGCGCCGCGCGCACCACCAGGTTCCAGAACGCGACGTGCCAGCCGATGTCGAGCGGCTCCGGGCGCCACCAGTTGCGCTGCGTCTCCAGCGTCAGCATCCCGCTCGCCACGATGAAGCCCACCGCGCCCACCACCTGCCGCGCGCCCCGGCGAGCCCCCGCGCGTCACGCCCTGCCTGTTTTAAGGAGTAGGGCCAGGGTCGCCCAAATCAAAAGTGGCCGCACCACGTGACAGGCTGCATCCCGCACGCTCGAGGCCGCACCTGCGGCGTCCAGATCAGCGCGTCGGCCAGCTGCCAACTGGCCGCCGGAATCAGGTGCGGCACGCCGGCGACGACGGACACCTGGAACAGGCTGGCGCCCAGCATCTGCACAAACGCGGCAGCAAAGCCGACCTCGTGCCACCTGCGGCCGCGCACCACTGTCAGCGGCGCATGGCGGTCAGCGCTGAAAGGCCATCGGCTGGATCTGTGGCGTGCTCTGAGAGCAAGGCCTGCACCGAACCACCGGCCCTGACAGGTCATGGCCGGCCAGATGAAGGCGCGGCGCTGCAGCACTGCAGCATCGCGGAGAGACGGCACCCCGCTCGCGCACCCCCCGTGGCCTGAGAGGCACACACGGGCGCGCCGCTGGGCCGCCCGGCGCGCCGCACCTGAAGCCCCACCAGGACCAGTTCGCCAGCTTCGCGCGGCGCGCAGCCTCGTCCTCGCGCCGCACGCCGCCGCGCTCGGCACTTCCGCGCTCAGCGCCGGCGCCTGCCCATGCGGCCTCGCCAGCCTCGGCGTCCGACAGCGGCTCGCTGCGCAGGCGGCGCATGGGCCCCGTGGCGGCCCCCACCGCCCCCGCGCTGCTGCCGTAGCGCCTCCGGTCGGCGCCAAGGCTGCCGTCCCCGCCGGCGGGCGCCACCCTGTCGTCCCCACACGCCAGCTGGCGATCGGCGGGTGCTTTTCGGACGCCCCTCGTTACAACAGCAACGCGAGCAGGACGACTGTTGCAAGCTGCCGGCCTCGCCCTGCGGCGGCAGGCACGCTGCCAGGCGCCCGCTCGCGTCCGCGGCAGCACCGCGTGCCCGAGCACGACGCGGCTGACAGGCTCGCACCTGTGCGCGCCGGGCCGGCCAGCACCGCCATCGAGCTCGAGCGCGCCGGCAGGCGCGGGCGCCGGCATCACGCCGCCTGCCGCGCTGGCGCCGGCGCCGGCCTTGGGCTGCGCGCGCGCGCCCGTGGCGCCGCCCACGACGGCGTGCGTGTGCGCGCCCGCGTGCGGCAGCTCGGCCGCGTATGAGTGGTCGCGCGGGTTGGCCTGCGCGGCCAGGCGCGCGGCCCGCTCGGGCCGCTGCTGGGATGCGGCCGTTGCGCGCCAGGATGCGGGCGGCGCTGTGCAGCTGCGGGCGCGGTGCGGCGCACAGGAGCGGGGGCGGGGCGCCGCCGAGCGTGGGGCGGGGCCGCGCACCCGCCGCTTGGCCTCCTTGGGGTGGAAGGCCATGCTGCGCAGCCCGGCCTCAATCACCTGGCGCACCTGTTGCCAGCGCGCCGTGCTCAGGTATGAGCAACTGCCCACAGGAATAGGGTCAGAACTGTACCCTGCCACATGCAAGCTCACGTGCATGTCACTGCGTACTCAGCATCGCGAGGTCGAACATGGTCAAGCCGGTGTGAGGAGCCGGCGCAGCGGTGACGCCGCGGTCAACAGGCAGGCGGGCAGCAGGTGCGGGCGCACATGGTAGCCGAACAGCACCTCGCGGTTGACGTTGAGCGCCTCAACGATCCCCAGGTATGCGCCGACCGTGAACAGCGTGCCCCCAACCAGCGCTGCGGCACAGCATACGATGAAATTGGCCACCATGCATGTCGCACAGGTGTCTGCTGGAGCGCTCTTGCGCTTTGCATTGGCTGTGGCTTCTCATGCATGACACGTCAGTGCGCCAGGTTTTTTTTTTCAGCACGCGCTTGGCATCTAAACACTAATTGTACGGCCACATAGGACTCCTGCTTGCTGTACACAAAGGGCCAGGGGCCGCAGGAAGCTGACCTGACCAGCCCGCGCCGTTCAGGTTGAGATCGGCGTCGCTGGACGGCAGGAACAGGAACCAGCCGTTGACGACCCAGGCGGCCGAGCCGAGCGTGAACAGGAGCGCGACCCAGTATGACACGTTGTCCGGCTCCCAGCCCCAGAAGCGGTACCCTGCGCGCACAGAAAACCCTGAGCAGCGGGTCTAAGCGTGTGCGGCCAACACAGCCGCGCACGTGGCCATTGGCCTGTGCGCGAGCACAGGCGCACACGCCACCAGCCCGTACCATGGCCCTGCATGTGTGAGCAGCACGTGGGAAGGCTGCCCCAGCCCCGCGGGTCACGCTTGGCTGCTCACGGCCAGCGCGGGCAAGGCTGGAAGGCCGACAGCCCAGCCTGGAAGACCCACAGGGCTGCCCAGAGGAGGGACGCACAGGGCAGGTGCACGTGCTGCGCCCAGTCCGGCTGGTTCGGGCACACGCGCGGGAAGCGCCCCTTGCGCTGCGCGCGCGACCGCCACTCCACGTCCGCGCCTGCGCCCCACCAGCACTCGGCGCCTGAGCTGCCGTAACGCGTATGTGGACACACCGCCGCGGCGTGCGGGCCACCGCACGACCCTCCCCTGCAACCCGCTGCCTTGGACAGCAGCGCGCGGGCGGGCAGGCGACGGCTGCGCACCCAGTTCGCTGTCGTGCCAGACCGCGTGTGTGCGGTTGAGTGGCAGGGCCGCGTCCGAGCGCAACAAAGCCCAGTTAGGTGCGACTTGCACGCCAGGGTCTGCAGGGGTGGCCCACTTGCCACCCCCTGCCTTGCCCCTCTCGTCTGCCATATGCGGCGCCCGAAACCAGCGGCTGGAGCGCTCCGCTGTTTAAGCTTTTATGCAGTCAAGTGCGCCCACAGTGTGGTCGCTGTCAAGGCTGTTGATAGCTGACCACGCTAACAGCAGCCGGAGACACTACCGCGCACAAAATGCTAGAGGGGCACAAGCTGAGCTTACAGAGTGACGCAGTGCCTTTCGCCTAGGCACGCGGAGGCATGCGTGGCTTAACGTAGTAAAGCACAACAGCTTGTAAACAAAGCCTCAACCGAGCTCGCGAGTACTGCCCACAAGTACACTGCCCAGGTTGCAACACCCGTCAGCTGCCAAAATATGCCTTTTCTCTGTTTACTCGGCTGCGAGGGTTACAGCGGCCTCTCAGGTTACCGAAAGCATTTAAACTCAATGGCAGCTCAAAGCACAACGGAGAGTGCGGCCAGGCGTACGACGCAGCATAGAAGAGCTCTGCGTTTGCACCAGCACCTGTGTGGAAAGCGATACCGTACGCTTGGCCAGAGTCAAGCACTCTAGCATACCGAGGCACGACCACACCGGCCAGATGATCACAGGCGAGGCTGGTGCGACGCTCGCCAGGTACAGTGCGCTGATGGACGTGCCCTTCTCACCCAGCAGCAGCGAGGCGTCAGAGGACTTGGACGCCCGTCCTTCACCGCAGCGCAGAGGGCGCCCTGCAAAGCAGGCGCCCAGGCAACCAGGCGCGCACACTCCGGAGCACAGCTGACGCTCCACGGAGGACCTCTATAGCTTTAAGCAACAGGCAGCGCACCTGCCTGCCAGGAGCAAGCGCCTCTCGCCCTTACAGGCAACAGGCTTGCACCCGAGACACACAGCTCCTCTCACCCAGCCCTTGACTCATCTCAAGCGCACTGAACCCAGTTGAAGAGCCGTGCAGGCCGCACGCCGCGACCTGGAAGCGCTGCCGCAGCCGGCGGCGCAGCGCCAGCAGGCGCGCCGCTGCCCGCCCGCGCGGCCAAGCGCGGCCGGCCGGCCTCTGCGCCTGAGAGTCCGAGCCAGACGGCGCGCGTCAAGGCGCGTATGCGTGGCAGTGGCAGCAGCGGCACAGGCGTGCACGCGCATGCTGGTGAGCGCCCCGGCATGGCAGCTCCAACCATGGCTCTCCCGCCTGTGGTGGCCTAGCTCGTTCCCACCATGCCTCTGACTGCCAGCACGGGGCTGCCATCATGCAAAGCCAAGCTGTGAACGTTAAGCACATCAGCCACGCTCGTGTGCCAAGCTGTGAAGCCAGCACCAAAACGCTGCTCCGCCGTGCTGTCCCTGAGAGCGCTGTCACCATGCGTGCACCAGCGGGCTGGCTGGCGGGCGAGGAGGCGGCCAACGGCAGCGCGGCGCTGCTGAGCCTGGCCGAGCACTCGCTGCTGCTGCGCGCGCACGGCGCGCCGCCCGGGGGCGTAGGCATGGCCCTGGATGCGCCGGGGCCGGGCGCGGGCCCGCCGCTGGCGAGCGGGCTGGGTGGGCCCCTGGGTGCGCATGCGGGCGGGCCCTGGGGCGTGGTGGCTGGCGCCTCTGTTACACTGTGCCCTGCTGAGCCCGCAAGCTGCGCGGCGGTGAGTGCGCCTGCGCCGGCACGCGCGCCGGCGCTCCGGCGCGGCAGCGGCGGCGGCCGCAACGCCAAGGCCTCGTCATCGCAGTACCGGTGCGGCGCTCGCGCGGGGCCGGCCGCCGGCTGCACCTTGCTGGCTGGCTGATGGCAGAGTGCATGTGTGCAGCCTGCATGTCAGCGCCGTCCTGCGGCCAAAGGCCACACGCGCGGCTGTTGAATTCATGCAGGCAGCTTTTGGGTTGCGCCACGCTTTTGGGTTGCGCCACACACGGTGTGTCCATGTGGAAGGGCATGCACCAAATCAGTGCAGCTGGGGCACACGTCCTCGGCGCTCATACTGTGCGTGGGCCTGCAGGGGCGTGACGCGCCACACGACAACAGGGCGGTTTGAGGCGCACCTGTGCGCTCCCCGACAGCCCTCCGGTCGCTTGCAGCACTGCAGCCTGTCCTGCTCCCGGCGGGGCTGGGCTGCTGTGCACTCTGCAATAACCACGATAACAGTGACCTGGTGGCAAGTCAGGGAGCTCACAGTGAGCTGTGCCGCTGCCAGGTGGGACTCCTCCTTTGAGCGCGCCAAGACGGTGCGGGCTGATCCCGCGGCTGACCCGCCCACGCTGCCTGCCGCGCTTGCACATGTGACTGCATGTAACGCCACGCCGTGGCACCCCCTGCAAGAACACACCGAGCAACATGCATCTTGCAGCGCCTATGTCAGCCTGCTCAGTAAGTCGCCTGCTCTTGTGCACAACGACAAGCATCACTGCATGCCTGACTGTATGGCATGCGCGCCCAGAGCAAGGGCGGGCGCACGCGCGGCAAGCAGGTCTACCTCGGCGGCTGGATGACCGAGGAGGCCGCCGCGCATGCGTACGACCTGGCCGCCATCCGCTTCTGGGGCGCCGACGCCGTGCTCAATGCGCGCCTCCACCCCTGCGTGCAACCCTTTTATAGGGTTTTAAGTCAGTATGAAGCCATGGCTCTCCGGACGCGTGCCATGCGTGACGCCGGCCAGCTCCCCTGCTTGCATGACCGAGCAGCTGGCACCGACGGCCCGGCTCGTGACCCGTCGTGACCAGCTGAGGCAGGCCCATGCGGACGGTCCCGCGGCCGCGCAGTTTGCACCGGAGCACTACGCGGCGGACATGGCGATGCTGGACGCGCAGTCGCGCGAGGAGGTGGTCGCCATGCTGAAGCGCAACAGCACCGGCTTCAGCAGGCGCAGCCCCGCATGGCAGCGTCCCGGGCGGCATGCTGGCGCCTCCGCACAGAGCTTGGGGCGCCGCGCCAGGATCAAACTCGCCGCAAGCGGGGCATTACATGAGGCCCCACACCCCTAAGGCCCCTCTCATGTGGGTGCTGGCCTGCATGCTGCGCCCCAGGCATGCGTGTGACGCGGGCAAGCACATGCCCGCACCGCAAAGGGCGCGGCAGGACGGGCGGCTGCGCGGCTGCGCAGGGGCCAGTCCAAGTACCGCGGCGTCACGCGGCACCACCAGCAGGGCCGCTGGGAGGCGCGCCCGCCCGCAGGCCCCTCTCCTGCTCGCGCTCGACTGCATGCAATGACATATACCGCTGAGCCCACATGCGTCGGTGTCTGTCGCTGCCCTGTGGGCGTCTTTGACGTCTGCCATGTCAGCTCTGCCCTGCCCCACGCGACCCGCGCGCCTGACGCGGGCGGCGGCCGGCCGGGCAGGCGCGCATCGGGCGCGTGCAGGGCAACAAGTACCTCTACCTGGGCACGTTCAACACGGAGGAGGACGCCGCGCGCGCGTACGACGCGGCGGCCATCCGCTACCGGGGCAGCAAGGCGCGCGCCGCCGGGTGCCCGGCAGCAGAACTAGGGTATATGTTAAGGTTGGGGGCAGCCTGGTGGCGCCCCTAGCGCCGGGGCGGCCGCTCCGGTCCCTGCGCCGCGCTGCGGCGCGTGTCTGCGGGGCACCAGCAGGCTCGCCGTGCGCCGCAGCGCACCTGCGTGAGCCACGGCTGCAGCTCGTGCCCGCGCCGAAGAACGCCGGCGCTCGAATGCCAGTGACGCGCGCCGCGCCAGGCTGCACAGGGTCCTCATGACTGCGCTCTGTGCAGGCAGTCACAAACTTTGGGCTCCGCGAGTATGCGGACGGCGCGGCCGCCGACGCATCGGCGGCGACCGCCGCGCCCGCGCCGGCTGCCGAGCCGGCCGCGGGCGCGCGCACGTCGGCGCCCGCGGCCGGCCCGGCCACGCCCATGCCGGGGCCGGCGGCGGCGGCCGCCGAGCGGCCCCGCGCGCGCCGGCGCGCGGCGCAGGCGGCCGAGCAGGCCATGGCCGCGGCGGCCGCCGCCGACCGTGAAGCCAGCCCCGACCTGCATGCGCCGGCGCCGGCGCCCGGCGACCTGGCGGCTGCAGGCGCGCGCTTGCAGCGCAGAGCCTGAGCAGCGCTAATTGCTGTGCGCTCTCCGGCCTGACACCAACGTGCGTGAACTTGCAGGCCGCGCGCAAGCTTGCCAGGTGGTGCCTACAGGGCGCGTGCATGTGTGCGTGACCACGGTTTGGCTGCGCAGGCGCGCTGGGCAGCTGGGACGCAGGCGCGGCGGGCCTGCTCATCAGGACGGCGCCGCTGCTGCGGCTGCTGTCCGGCGAGGGCGCCTGGGCGCTGCCCGGCGCGGCCGCGCCGCCCGGCGCATTTGGCGGCGCCGGCGTCCCGGGCCCAGGAATCCTGAACAGCTTCCCAGCCCCGCCGCCGCTCGCTAGCGGCCAAGACCGCGGCACGCACGCCCCGCTGCCCCTTGGCGCCAGCGCCGCGCACAGCATGCATGCGCCGCTGTTCATGAGCGAGGCGCCGCCCGGCGCGCTGAGCCTGGCGGGTGGCGCGGGCGCCCCGGGCAGCCGCCCGAGCTGGGCGCTCGGCAGCGGCGCCAGCCTCGGCAGCGGTCTGGAAGCCCTGCTGAGCAGCCTGGTCAGCGGCTCGCTCGGCAGCGGCAGCGGCGGCAGCGCTAGCACCGAGCGCGCGGGCCACGCGGAGGCGGCGCCCCATGGCGCGCGCCGCGACGGCACGCTGGGCAGCACCATATTTCATGGCCTGGACCCGCTGACATTCGGCGGGGGCGGTCCGGGCTCGCCTGGCAGGTCCGAGCGGTCCGGCCTGCGGCGAGATGGGTCGCTGGGCAGCTCCCTGCTGCGAGGCCTGGACCTGCTGCCGGGCGCGGACGGCGGCGCAGGCTCGCCGACCAAGTCCGGCCGCCGCAGCCTATTCCGCGACAGCTCGCTCGGCAGCGCCATGCTGCGCGGCCTGGAGCTACTGGCGGGCTCGGGCGCGCAGGCGGCTTCGGGGTCGCCCACCAAGTCAGCGTGCTCCGGCCTGCGCCGCGACGGCTCGCTCGGCAGCGCGGCGCTGCGCGGCCTGGACTTGCTGGGAGGCGGCGAGAGCGGCTCGGGGCTGGGGCATGGGTTGGGGCGCTCTGGCGAGCAGGGCGGTGCAGCAGGCCTCCTTGGCAGCGCTGTGCAGTGGGGCGTGGGAAGGGTGTCAGGCGTTGACCCTGCGGCCAGCGCCGAAGCCTACGCCGGCCTGGTCGCTATGGGCAGCGGCCTGTCGGCCCTGGCCTGGTCGCCCACGGCCGGCGCGGGCGCCGGCGCGCCGGCGGGCGCTGCCAGCGCCACAGCGGACTTCCTGCACCCGCTGACCGCAGCGCAGGTGCTGCAGCCGCCGCTGACTGTGCCCAAGAACTGGTAATTCTTGTTGTATGCGCCTCCCAAATGCTGCAGGTTTGTGAGGGGCATTGAACTGGGATAGGCAGCAGCTACCAGACAGGAGCACAGACTGGCTCAAGGCGGCTTGGAGGCACAGTTGTGATTTGCAAGCGGGCAGCTGTGTTACAAGGTTGTGCACGTAGCACGCTGTTTAATGCCAGTAACTGGAGGGTGCTCGCAGCTCACAAGCCTGGACCAGGCGCTCTTGGAGCTCCAGCACCACGGATACCCCTTGGCCGTGCAGACCACCGCTCCCACCACAGCCTCATCACAGCCGCGCTAGATGCGCCAACCACCGTACGCATACTCCTGGCTTGTGCGCGTATGGCAGGTGTTGCGTTGATTCCTCACTGCAGAAGAGTGCAAGTTGGGGAAGTGTAGCGGGAAGTGCCACACTCTGCCGCAGGCAGCGCAAGGCCACAACGCTTCCTATGCATAGGCACTCTTAATACGTAGATAGGGCGTACGATGAAGCATTTGCCGTGCCATGGTTTGCTCTGATGTTGTACTGTTTCTTTGTGTGATGACATGCAGCAGTAACGCTTGTGCAGGGTGAAATGCACGGTTACAGGTGAAGTGCTTGCTTGTCTGTAATATGAAAGGCACAATGCAATACGAGACTTGTAAGGAAACTCATAGCAGCCCCTCGGCCAGGGCGTGTACTCATGGAGGTGCGCAAAATTCCTTTCTACCTCTCTGCTCTGCTCTCAGTTGCGCTCCCGCAGCAACCACAGCCGCAGCGCCGAGCGGACATTGGCTGCGCGTCACTCAGGTCCCAGAGGACGCCCTGCAGACATTCAGGGCGCTCTTCGCGCTGGTAGCGGAGGGCAGGGAGACGGTGGGCCCGCAGCAGGTGGCCCGCCTGCTGACCATGCTGGGCCTGCAGGCCGGGCCTGCAGAGGTGCGCCGCGTGCTGCTCGGCGCGGAGCACAAGGCCGAGCGGCGCATCGCGTTCCCAGACCTGCTGCAGGTGGGCTTCGCTGCTGGCTGGGCGCCCATGCTGCAGCGCCAGGCAGCCTGGCGGCGCCGCGCCAGGGGACACGCAACCTGCGAGACCACCACGCTACGCCCCCTGCTGAGCCCAGCGGCGCCCCTGCAGGCCCTGACGGGCCTGCCGCGCGGCGCGGCGGGCAAGCGGGAGCTGCACCGCGCGTTCGCCTACCTGGCCGGCGAGGGCCTGCCACTGGGGTACATCAGCACGCACGCCCTCAGCACCGCCCTGGCGCGCGCCTTATAACATAGGCACCTCTCGTTGGTTGCCAGGCCAGAGCGGAGCTCCATGCAGGCCCGGGCCGCCGCGCAGGGCGCGCACTGCACGGACGGCCTGAGCGAGGCAGAGGCCGAGGCGCTCGCCGGCCTACCGCTGCGCTTGCAGGGCGCGGCCGAGCGCACGCGCAGCGCCGTAGGGCCGGACGCCGGCGAGGGCATGGTCTGCATATCAGACATCATCGACTCCCTCGTCTCCTGAGGCCTGTGTGCAGCAGCGCAGCCCCACGCTGGGCCTCTCCGCCCCCTTGTGAGCTGCTAGCACCGCTCGGCGCAGAGCTAGAGGCCTGGCCGACAGACATGCCTGCGGTCGGTTTTGAGCGCCTTGACGACGGCAGCCCAGCGCAACACAGTTAACAGAGCGGTTGTGACGCACGCATAGCCGAGAGAGGTCTCACTGCTGGGCAAACAGCACAGCAGGGCAGGCACCCGCATGCGGCACACAATGACGTGCTACATTGAACAAACACCCAGCACGCGCTCTGTCTTGCACGCTCGCGCAGCTGAGGCTTGCACGCACGCACAGCAGAGGCAAGCCGCCCACTCTCGACAGAGGGGCCTCACATGTACACCGCAGGCTCGGGGTACGCTGAAGCCCGCCATGGAAAGCACAGCACACCGCACTTGCTAGGTCAAAAAGGGCGCGCCACTCAAGACGCCCCCCAAGGGGCGCACACACGCACGCACACATGCCGCTCCCCCCGCATGCTCGATGCCGCTGTCCCCAGCCGCTGCTTTCCGCCCCCCCGTGCAAGCCTTGGCGCACTACTGCCTGGCGGTCCTTTCTAGGCAGTGCGGGACGGGCGTCACGACCCGCCGTGGCCCCGCCTGCCAGGTACCTCGTGGCGGGGCCGCCGGCCAGCCAGAGCACCCGTCACAGCCCACGAGTCGTCCCCAGGCTCCTAAACACACCCGGACCCAGGCCACCTACACTTCCTGGCGAGCGCGCACAGCGCGGCTCCCCCGATAGCCGCGCGAGGGCGTGTGTCACAGCATGGGCACAGGCCGCGCAGCGCCGTCGCCGGCCTCCGCAGCGGCCGCGGCGGGGGCGGCGGGCGCGCCCGCCCTCTCCAGCGCCGCGCGGTGGCAGATGTCCTTCAGCATCTGCCGCGTGCCGGGATACCTGATCAGCCAGGTGTGACATGCCCTTGCAGCCTAGCTGCGTCATATTATTATGTATTTTTACTAAACAACCACACTCGTGCTGAAGTTGCGCAAGCGCGCCAAGCTGATCCAAACAGAGCCCTGCACGAGCTGGCCTGCGAGCGGCACGAGCAGGCGCGATCAGTGCGGGCGCAGCGCACCGAGTTTTCCTTCTCGAGCTCGGCAATTCTGTGCCGCTGCAGCTCGCTCTCCTTCTGCAGCGACTCCGCGCGGGACTTGAGGTCCGTGATCAGGCACTTTTGGCGCTCGCGGAAGCGCCGCTGCGCCGCCCTGCACAAGAAACACAAGCGGTATCAAACTTGGGCGCCTGCCTACGCACACGGCAGGACATAACTTTACGCGCCTGCCCACTCTCAAACCAGTATACTCCAATATATACAACAAGAGAGAGTATGTGCTGCCGCCCGCTGCAAGCACTGCACCGCGTGCACAAGCCGCACCTGTTCTTCTCCTTGGCGCACTTCAGCGCGCCGCCGCGCGCGACCTGGTTGGCCGGGTTATCAGACGACCCGCCAGCTGAAGCAGCTTCCTTCAGCTCCAGCGCGCCGGCAGGACTGCGCGCCGCATCACACATACTGATGACTGAAAGATGACAAACGTCACGGGTTACGCAAACATGGCGCAAGCTTCGCAAAAACAGATGGTCGGCAGCTGTCGCGGCATGCCAATCAAGCCAGTACACACAGTGCAGGCGGCAGCCACAGGCAGCTGAACACTGGCCTCGTCCGACGTGGGCCAGCCGGGCATGCCGGCCAACCGCTCAGCATATAGCAACACCCGGACAGAGAAGAAAAACAGCGAAAGGAAGCAGTCATGCTATTTTCCAGCGAAGGCAGGCCAACTTGATCCCCACCGTACAAGATCGGCACAAGGCAGTATGCCATGTCAGGGGCTGCTGCACAGGCTGTATAACACTACAGATACGCCACCTTCCCCGTAAATACAGGCCTGGTGACGCTGTGAGTGCAGACAAGCGCGCTTGAGAGTCGCGTCCGCCCATCCCCGCAACAAACCAAAAGCAACCACAGGCAAACCCCGGGCAGCGCCCATCGTGCGCGCCACAGCACGGGCCTGGGCAGGCGCACCCCGCCGCAGGCCGCACAGCCTCCTTCTCGGAAGAACAGCACGAGTCGTCCTGGGGCGCTTTGACCGCCGCGGGCGCGTCCGCGGCCTTGGGCGGCGGGACGGGCGAGCCTATGGCGGAGCGCTCCGGCACCGGCGCGGGCGCCGCGGCGCCGCCGCGCTCCGGCTTGGCCGCCTCCTTGGCCAGCAGCGCGGCGAGCATCACCTGCGTGCTGCCAGGGTCCGCCGCCAGCGCAGCCATCAACGCATTGGCCGGCGGCGCGCCCTGCGCCTGCGCCGCCTGCTGCTCGGCCAGCCGCTGCTGCTGCTGGTGCTGGTGCATCACGCACGCCGCGTAATACGCCAGCGCCTGGCCCTGGTCCTCTGGGAAGCCCAGCGCGCCGGCCAGCGACGCCGGCGGCGGCGCCGGTGCGGCCGCGCTGCGTTGCTGCGCCTGAAACTGCTGCGCTGCCAGCGACTGCATAAATGCGGCCAGGTCGGCCATGCCGCGCAGCTTCTGCACGCCTGCGCACACTGGCTGTGGTCAGCTTTACGACAGGGTGCACAGCGCGCGCTACAGCATTGCAGGACTGTGCAGAGCTAGTTCGGGTGCAGCCCGTTGCGCTAACGAGGCATATTATTAGTTTTGCTACATGCTTATGTGAAAAATCCACGTAAGATTGTCCTTTTTTGGGGACATTTTCTGCTAATGTCGGTGTTACAGAGGCGCGCCACATGACCCCACATGAAATAATCACCCGCCTGCGCCGGCCTGCTCGGACAGCCGGGCCTGTTCCGCATGCCAGGCCTGCTCATCGTCCTCTGTCAACAGGCTGTACCCTGCGGACACGCCCTCCGCAATGGCGGCCACCCTCTCCAGCTGCTCCACGGCCAGCCGGCGCTCCGCCGCCAGCTGCGCCGCCCGCCCGGGGTCCACACCCCCGACGAAGCCGCCGGCGCCTGGCGGAGCCCTGCAGCCGCACACAGGGTCACAGCAGGCCTGAACGTACTCGGTCTTGCCCGCCTTGCAGCCTCCAGGGGCTGTGACAATATGCGCTATGCTGGCCGCACGCAAGCACGCCAACACTCATGCAGATACCTCATTTAATCCCTTTTGTGCGCGTCTGCATGTCAGCCCTGCTCCTGGGCACGCTCATGTGCAAGTTGGCCAGCGCTCAGCCCTGCAGGTTTTACATTGATCCCATCCCAACACGCCCAGTGTCGCGCCGACCAGCCTGCAGGCAGACCTGCTGCGAGCGTCCTCGAGCTGTTGCAGGCCCGCGCGTGCGCTCTCGATGAGCGCGCGGCACTCGCGGACGAATGTCTGCTTCGGCACAAAGTCCGCGCTGCTGGGCTCTTCACACTCTGGTTCCCCTTCCCCGCCTGATCCCGGCGGGCCCTGCATGGTGAGCACTGACGCGGTGCCCGCGTTGAGTGGAGGCAGGAACATGGTGCCACTCTGCTCACGTGCAGCATGCATGCCACCAGCGCCTGATGTGGCGCTGGTGGCATGCATCCCGCACCAGGCGCGGGCGTGGCTCGACGGACTCCGGCAGCCAGCAGGGCGCACCCTGGGCGATGCGCGCTGCGGTGGCAAACACATCCACAGACGTGCCCGGCAGCCTGAAGGCGCGCTCCAGGCGGTCCTCGACCTGCCGGCCGCGGCCCCTCAGCTCAGCGCTCGACCCAGCCCAGCACGAAACGCCCGGGCATGCGAGCTTGCTCAGGCGCAGCGCGCGACACAGCCCTGTCGCCGGCAATGGCTCTGCACATGCACAGGCAGCAGAGCGCGCTGCGCCTTCGGGCCCCGCAGGCGCCCGGCGGCACGCCGCGCGCGCGGGGCCGGGGCGCGCGCCGCGCGGCACTGCAAGTCGCTGAGCGCCGTGCTGGGGCCGAGCATGCGCAGCAGCTCGTCCAGCAGGCGCTCCGCCGGCGGCGCGGCGCCGCGCGCGGCCTCCAGGCGCACGCGCTGCAGCAGCAGCGCCAGGCCCGCCAGCACCGCCTTGCTCTCGCCGTACCTGATCTCGCACCGTCAGAGCGCGCGCGCGGTGCTGTGCAGCAGTGTTTCCTCCTTTTGGCGGGGTGTCTGGCGGGCGGGCCGCATGCCCTGCAGGCAAGCTGAGCGGGGCGGTGCGACTGCGCATACAAGGAGACATGCTGCAGCGGTGTCGTCTCAGCAGTTGAACACCATCAGGGCGTGGCTCGCAAAAACGGGGCACCCTACGCCCCACCTGCCCGCCTCGCAGGCACTGGCGGGCGGACGGACACTGACTCAGCGCGAGGCAGACTCCGTCCGTGGGCTGCCGCGCAGCAGGGGCGCACTGCTGCGCAGTCTCTATCCGCCGCTCCAGAAGCCGCACCGCGACCGCGTCCAGCTCGCGCGCGTGCCGGGCGATCTCGGCCTCGACCGCGCCGCCGGCCGTCGCGATCTTCAGCAGCACGTCCGTCTTCCTGGCCAGCACCTCTTCACTCTGCAGCACCCAGTGCCAACCTCGGTCATCCACTTCCACCATGCCACGGAAGAGCAAGATAGGGACAGTGTGCGAGGCTGGCACACGAGCACCTCGAAGGCGCGCTTGGCCACGCCCGTGCGCAGAGGCGCACAGACAGGCCGGGGGGGTGGTTTGAGGCAGCGGTGTGGCACAGGCAGCTCAGGTGGTCCGTCTCACAGCACCAAGGTGTTACCACAGCAGCCCTGTGCAGAGCGCGGAGCGCAGTCATAAGCGGCACACAACCAGGCACCACAAGCCATGCGCTTGTGCACTCACCAGGCCTTCCAAGACCTTGTCACGTGCGCTCACACGCCTGCGTGCTGCGGTGCCCGGTACACTGCCCTCTGCCGCATCCGGCTGCGCGCGTGGCAGTAGCGCTCAGTGCTGCAAGTGTTCTACGCTTCGTACATAGGTGTCCTCACCCACTCATGCATACACCAGGAGCATACTCTCCACATACCGCCCAGCATGACATAAGCAGCACGTTTCCGCTGAGCACGTGCAAAAGCTAGGCAGCTGGTCTATACAAACCTTTCGGTCCTCTGCTGGCTGTGCTTGAGTTAAGCGAACACGCTTGCGCGGGGCTGCGCCTGCAGCAGCTTCACTGCTGGCGCTTGCAGCACAGCAGGCACGTCTTGGGAGGCGCTGACGCGCGCAGCGCTGCACAGACGCCTGGCGCGGTTGCTGCTGCCCGTACGGCAGGCGTGTGTCGCACGCCGCGGGGCCACAGGGCCGCACGCCGCCCATCACTCTCTCAGATGCTGCTCCACGGGCAAAGTCCCGCTCAGATGAGCACTGAATGCCTTTTCCTGCCTGACTCTGTCTGCTTGGTCAGTACACTCTCCGGCAGGTCTGGCACCGGCCCATGCTGGTGCCTATTCTGGCCTGAAGCACCAAGTGCGCCTGGAGCTCAGTGCAGTCTGGCACGGGTGTTCTGAAGAGGGGATTGCCCGCTAGGTGAGGTGGATGAGCGAGGCTGAGCCTGCGCCGGAGCCCGCGCCGCCCGTGCGCGGCCAGTGGGCGTGGCAGCGGGTGGCGGCGCTGCCCGCCGCAGTGCGGCAGCGGTGTCTGGACAATGCGGTGGGTAGCTTGCTATCGCATGCGCTGACGTGCCGCCCAAGCGTTGCTGCTCATAATATACAAACGCACTCAGAGGAGTGAGCGCCTTGCCGCAGCAAGCACTGTGTGAGTCTGGGAAAGTGCAGTGGTATACCTTTCCGTGCTGTATGTGCCGCTGGCAGAGCTATTAAGAAGATGCACCACGCGTGGCTACGTACGTGGCTACGCAACCATGCTATGAGCGCCCTGTCGCTGCTTGCAGGGCGTGACGCCAGAGGACGCCGGAAATCACATCCAGCCCGGCCAGGACGAGTGGGGCTTTGCGACGCGGCTGCCGAGCGCGCGCGCGCTGCTGGCCGAGGCCGAGGCCGGGCGCGCCAGCGACCTGCTCGCCCGGCTGCGCGCAAGCCGCACGTTCGGCTCGCCGGACTGCGTGGATGCAATGGCGGAGGCGCTGCATGTGGCAGAGGTCGTCGAGGGCCTGCTGGCGCGCTGCCGCCGACCCCAACCCCGCCTTGCTTCCTCCAACAGCGCCTCCCGTTCCCTCGCATCGCCGGTTGCGCTGCTTCTCATGCGCCCTGCTGCTGCGACGCTGCAGTGCTGCCTTGGTGGTGCCTGCAGCCGGGCTGCACGTCAAAGCAGCGCACGGAGGCGCTGGGCGGTCTGGAGAAGGCTCGCGTGACTGCCGCAGCAGAGCAAAACTGCGAACACGCGTGCCGCACCACCCCTGCGGGCGGACGGGCCACGGCCCGGCTGCAAGACGCACAGCTTGGCGGCCGCACCAAGGCCAGGCGTCTGGACGCCACATGGCTGCACTCCACTGCTGCGCAGCGGATGCACATGCGTGGTGCAGGACGCGTGATGTGCAAGCGCCGAAATACGCGTGCACCGCATGTTGTGCACATTGTCCAGGTGCAACCCTCCAGCCAAACCCTGCATGCGCGCGCCGCAGGGCTCGGCGGCCGCGCCGAGCGCGCGCCGCGGCGCGGCCGACGCGGCGCGCCTGCGCCTGAAGGCCGCGATCAAGGCGGCCTGGTCGCGGGAGGCCGTGTCGCGCGGCGTCGCGGCCGCCAAGAGGGCGGACTATGCGCTCGCGCACAGGCGCGCGGGGCCGCCGGCGCAGCCCTTGCGCTCGGGTCAGGGCGAGGGTGGGGCAGGCCGTCCGCATGCTTGCTGTGTGTGCTGTGATGGACATGGCACCTGTGTGTAGTACGCGCGCAGGACTGGAGAGGCTGCAGTCGCAGCCCGAGTCAAGGTGTTCTGTTCGTCTGCCCCAGCCCCAAGCCGCGGCAAGAAGCTGGGCGTCGCGCATCACCCGGGCGCTCCAGCGGCCCTGGTTGTGCCGAGCCAGAGGGGCGGCACCCTGGCGCAGGTGCTACGAGCGCGCGCTGGACCTGGATCCGCGCAGCGCCGACGCATGGGTGGCGCGCGGCGCGGCGTTCGCCAACCAGCGGCAGTTTGCGCGCGCCGCCGAGGACTTTGAGATGGCGCTGGGTGTGGCCGCGGGCCTCCCGGCTGCCTCGGGCGGCAGACGCAACCCAATGCCCACAATTGCACGGCCGCATGAAAGGTACGCACATTCATGCAGGGCCTGGACCTACGCGCTGTTGGGCGTCACGCGTCACCGCCTCTGCATCGGCCGCATGCGGTGTCCAGCGCTCACCAGAGGCGCGCTGCGGCCGTGCAGAGGTGGACCCCGGCGACGCCAACGCAGCAAAGTACCTGGCAGCCACGCGCGCGCGAATGCAGGAGCTCGGCATCGCGCCGCGGCCGCGCCCGCAGCCCGACGGCGCCGGCGCGCAGCCGGGGCCGTTGCGAGAGCGCGCGTCCCCCGCCGCCGCTCGCGCGGGCGCCTGCGAGTCCCCAGGCTGCTGCGTCGAGCGCGGCATCGGCAGCGGCGCCGTCGCAGGCCTGCCCGGCAGCTCAGCGTCCAGTGAGCGGCGCGGCGGGCGGCCGCTGGAGCAGACGGGGCAGGTGTTGTCGGGGGCGCTGCCTTCGCACGGCAGGCCCGCCAGCACAGCGGCGGGCCCCAGCCAGGCGCCTGACAGCGGCGGGGCAGCGCGGGGGGGAGGGAGTGGCGTGCAGGCGGCTGTGCCTGTATGCCCCCCGGGCGAGCCGGGGAGCAGCGCAGCCCGGAGCGTGGAGCCCGCGCCGAGCGGTGCGGCCCAGCTGCTCGTCCCGCACAGGGCCGCATGTCGGCTGCGCATTGCATGCGGTGTGTGCGCTCACATGTGCGCCGCTGCGGCAGCGCTGTGAGTGTCCGGGCAGAGTATACAGATAAAGCACAGTGAGTAGCAGTTCTGACTCGTATTTGCGGTCAGCAGGGCTGGGCAGCTGGTTTGAGTGCGTGGTGATGGACGCGCAGGCACGCCAGAGAGCAGCGCGGGCGGGAGCGGCAGCGGCGGCGACGGCGGCAGCGGCGGGAGCGGCGGCGGCATGGGCCTCGCGCGCGCGCTGCAGATCGTCGCCAGGCACTACCACAGCAGGAACGCCTCGCGTGCTCCCCGCACCGTGCTGTGGCCGGGCGCTGCCTGCACGTGGGCTGCAGCGCAGCAGGTGCCCGGGAGCCTGGTGGCGCGCCATGCTGGTGGCATTGCGCTGCGCCCCAGGCGTGGCGGGCGCGCCGCGGCATTGCAGCGCATGCTCTTCCCCAGAATGCCGCCTCGGAGGCCGGCGGTGCGAGCTGCGGAGGCAGTTTTCGCGGCTGTGTGTGGTGCGAGGCTGCGCGAGCAGCAGGCGCGTGCGCGAGGTCTGCACGTGCATGGCGGGCCGGGGCGGCGCGGGCGCGCAGGGACAGGGATGCAGTCGAGGGCGGGCGGCGCGCCAAGCACAAGCGGTGCGCCTGGTCCCGCGACTGCCAGCCGATGCCCGTTCTGCCCACAGCAGCCCGCCCGCACACAGACGGCGCGCTCAGCTGAGGCGCCATGCTGCCCCCCATGCCTGGAGGCGCGGCTGCGCCTAAAAAGTGCGCATGCGTCTTGCGAGCCGCGGCAGCTGTTCCATGTGCTGCGACAGCCGAGCGCGCCAGCAGCTGTGCGTGGGATTCCGCTGGTCCGGCACACGCAAACCCTTTGACATGGGCCCGCGCAGAAAGAAGAAGCGACGAAGGGACAGCGGCGCGTCCCCGCAGGGCCAGGACCGCAAGCGCAGGAAGAAGAGCAGGACGTCTGAAGGCAAGCAGCGCGGGGCCGGGCCTGACCGAGGCAGCCCGGGCCCGGGCGAACCGTAACGAGCCTGCACTGCACTGCTGGCCTCAAAGGCAACAATGCCGGACCATGCCGTCTCTACAAGCGTTCACGCGGACACCGTTCCAGTCACCGTCACCCAAGACCCTGTCAGAGCTGGTCAATGCAACCCCTCCCTGCCTTCCCGGGGTGCATGATTGGCTCTGCCTCGCTCAGTACACAACAAAGTCAAGCAAACACAGCCCTGCACGACAGTCACGCAGCATTTTGCCGACTAAAGCTGCAAACAGAGATTGTCGCGACCTCGATACTTTTCATATGGTTGGCTTCCATGACCACAAGGGCTAGCGTCACTTACGACACTTGCTCACATGACAGCACATGCGCGTCTCCTCCTAACCTGCACACACCACCCGCAGCGCAGCTGGTGCACCAAGGCAGGGTGGGCAGCATCACTCCTGGCAAGCACAGCAGCACACCACTGCCGGCATGCACTGAATTGGCTGGTGAAGCGAGGTGTCAGCACGGGTCGGGGAACTCCTCCTGCAGCAAAATGTTCCCCCTTCTCCAGCGCATTGCCCACGCCCTTGGTGGCCCATCAAAATTGCATGCTCGCATGAAGAGCGCACAGTACGCTAGCGGAGAACCCAAAATGCACCACCCTTGTGTACACTAATACTCGTCCTCAGTACTTCTCCATGCTGGGCCCCCCGTTCAACAAGTCAATAACGCCCAGGACTTCCCTCCAGTGCACAATGTGTGCCTGTGTGCTCCTTCCGCTTCTTACGTGCCTCCGCACGCCAAGGCAATGCACCATTGACCATTCGGCACCAATGACCATTTGGCACAGGACCACCACCCCGCGCCACCGCCTGCACGCCGGGCAGCGCCTGCCGCAGCCAGAGCCCCCCGTGTCCGCAGACCGCTGCGCCCCAGACCAAAGCATGGGCGCCCGCTTGACAGGCAGCTGCAGCGGCGGCCTGCTGCCGCCCGCGGCCCCGGCTGCGCGCGCCCCAGGCCGAACTACGCCGCCGCCTGCACGCCAGGCAACGCCTGCGGCGGACCGCCGTTGTGCGCAGCAACCGGGGCGACGGCGCCGCCAGTGCTGCCGCCGGCCTGCGCCCCCCGCGCGCGGACGCCGCTTGAGGCACGGCAAGCGCCCCGCGCTGCAGAGCAGGGGCGCAGGGGGAGCGCGCGGCCGGAGCTGCCTGCCCGGCCTTGTGGGGAAGGATGCGCCCTGCAGCGCGCCTCTGGAAGCCTTAATTCCAACCCTAGCACTAGCCCTTGTCAGCACAGCGGTGGAGGCCGCGCCCAGCAGCGCACCTCCGGGGGCGCCCCGTCCGTCAGCGGCTGCAGGCGCTGCACGCGCATCTTCTTGCGCGCGTCCCCCGCCGCGCCGCCCGCTGCGCCACCCAGTGGCGCCGAGCGGTCGCCCTCTGGCTGCAGCAGCGCCTGCAGCGTGCTGGGCTGGCCCCTTCGCGCGCCGGGCGCTGCGGGGGTGAGACCCGGTTGGCAGCGCCCCTGTGGGCTGGCAATCAGTTTGGTTCGGGCTGGCAGGCCGATATCAGCAGCACCCCAGCAGAAGATGGCAGGGCCTGGCTCGCTGCCCATCACTGCCGTGCATCCCGACACAATGCCCCGTGCTCAGCGGCGCAGTACGGCGCTATACATGGGGTGCAGAGGGCGCGCGCTTGCGGCTGCCGCCGCCACTGGAGTCGCCGCCATGGCGCGAGCCGTGCCAGGAGCCGCCGATGCCGCCCATGCTGCCCAGCTTGCCAAACAGGCCGCCACGCGCGCTCCGGTCCTCCGAGTCCTCTCTGCCGCCGCGTCACAGCCGCCGCTCGCACCGGAGGCACCAGAGTGCTGATGCCTGACTAGGGCAGCATCCAGGAGCTTGCCCGGCAGGCTGCGCTGGGCCCAGCCTCCCCGACTCATTGCTTCCGCCATGCATCCCCTGGGGCTCGCATCGCCGGCGTGACTGGTTGCACGCCGCGCTCGGGTCCTCAATGGCTGGCGCAGTCACTGCAGCTCGCCAAGACGCTGTGACCGGCGGCATCCCCGAGCACGCGCGCAGCGGCGCCGACAGGTGCTGGGGCGGACCGCAGCTGGCCGGCTCGCCGCGCAGGCTGGGCCCGCACGACAGACGGGGCGCGCGGCGCCGCGGGGCCCGCACCCGTAGAGGTTGGGCTGCGAGGAGCGGCGCATCATCTCGCGCACGCTGCCGCCCATGGACTTGAGCAGCTCGGTGGTGGTCGCGCCGCTGCGCGCGCGCTCCGCGGCGCCCTCGCTGCGCGCGGCCCCGCGCGCGCGCTGAGCTGGCGCTGCCGACTGGCATGCTGTGCACCGCAGGGCCGCCATGCATGCTGCGGACGCTTTTCACAGCAAAGTGCGCGCGCACCAGCCACCCAGAACCTATCACAGGCCCGTTTGCGCAGGCTCCCCTGGCCCTCTGTGCAAGCATGCTCAGGTGCAACAACGCTTCACCATACTGGCGTGCCATGCCGCGACCCCAAACGCAGGGGAGTCATGCGTGCGCGCTTGAGGCGCGCCGCGGGTGCAATAAGGCTGCGGGAACAGGCAAAGCAGTGCACCCCCACAGCGGGGGCCGTGCGCGCGCACCTGGGGCCGCCGTTGTGCACGGAGAGGTTCGGCGGCATCATGTCAGATAGGTTAATAGCGGTGCTGCTGGGCTTGAGGCTGGACAGGCGGCCGCCGCGGCTGCTACGGCTGCCCTCCAGCGGCTCTGCGCCGCCCGTAAACGCGGTGCCGCCGTGCACGCTGTAGAACTGCCGCGCGCCGCCCACCGTGGCCAGGCCGTGCTCCTGCGGCGCGCGCCCGGCTTCTGGCATAGGCGGGAGCAAGCCTGCACAGGTAGCTGGGGGAAGCACGCGTTGCATGCAAGTGGCAGCAGGAAGGCACGGGTGCAGGCGCGGGTGTCACATGTGCATCTGCACAGCAGCCACAGTGCTGACACACTCAAAGACTCTGTTGCGAGGTTGACCGTCTTGGGGCATGTCCATGCAGTGTCGGGCCCCATGATGACGCTCACGTGCCGCAGCCATGCATGCGGCGGGCCCGGGGTGGCGCGCACATTCATGCTCATGGTACTGCCGGGCGTGGCCGACCGGCGGCCAGCACTCAAGCGAGTGGACAGGTCGCGATGTGGCTCAAACGTGGTGCCTGCGCACGGGCTGTCGTAAGGCCCATGACCTATGCATTCATGCAGCATGCTTGAGGAATACTTAGCATTTGCGCTAGCAAACACTTGGCACAGCACGCCTCACAGATAAGATTCTTATCTGTACCCCAGCCTACAGGCACACAACAGACAGTGACAAACACTGTGCCCAGGCTACAGCACATCGCCAGAGCTCGTTGCGCAGGCACAGCGCCGCGGCTTTCACTGAGCAGGACACACTCCGCAGGCCCCCGCCATGCAGACGCCCTAACCCTAGCGCTGGCGCCCAGGCGCAGAGCGCAGTGCCGGCGCGCGCGGCCGGGCGCGCGCCAGTGTCGTGCAGGCGCGAGAGCGCGCGCGCGTTGAGCCGCATCGCCATGTTCTCCAGGCCGCTACGCCCGCGCGCCGCCGCGTCGCCGCCCGCGCGCCGCCGCCGCTCAAACTCTCTCCGTGCATGCACGGACCTGCGCGCAATGGGCTTCAGCTGGCCGTGCGTCGTGTGCCCAGAAGGCCACACAGGGCCGAGCGGCGTGCAGGCAAGCTCAAGGGCCATCTGCGCGCAGGCGCGCCATGCATAGCGGAGCCCTCTGTTGAGCGGCGGACAGGGGGGCCTGCCAGCCCACCTGGCGATGCACGCGGGGCGGCCGCACCTGTCCAGGGGCGAGGACGCGCCGCCGCGGTGCACGGAGCCGCCCGGGCTGGCGGGGCCGTCCGGCGGCGACGCGGCGCCGTCGACGGGCACGACCACGCGCTTGAGCGCCACGACGCCGTGCACCAGGTTGCGCAGGCGCCGCACGGACGCCACGTTGGCCGCGCCGCGGACAACCGTCGGCTGCAGCAGCCGCGGCACCACGCCGCCGCGCGTGGCCACCCACTCGTGCGCCAGGATCTGCGCGCGCGCCCGGCCGCGCGCCCTGCCTGAGCCCCGGCTCGCGGCCCGGGCCACCCGCCGCCGCGCCGCGCCGCACACCGCGGTGCCCGCATCACTGAGCAGGCCTTGCGCTGCAGAAAGTCTATGCTTGAAATGGCGTGTTACAGGTAGGGTAGGGTTAAGGATACGGTTGGGCTACGGGGCGCGCGCCTGCTTGCTGGTGATGCGCTTGGCGGGGTCATAGTCCAGCATCTTCAGCAGCAGGTCCTTGGCCGGCTCCGACAGGTCCGCCCACCTGCGCGTGCACGCCGCCAGCGCCTCTGAAGGCGGGTAGGATTGGGTGGGTAGGGTGTCCAACGGCGCGCCGGCGGGGCCAGCCGGCCGCGCGGCACGCCGGCCGCGCGGCACGCCGGCCGCGCGCTCCAACGAGCCGGGTGTGCGTGAGCCCCTGTCGGCGGGCGCTCCAGCCCCACCCGTAACCCATGGCTGCACCACCAAGGTGCGCTCCTGCCTGACCGCCCCGCATGCGCGCATGCGCCCGTCGACAGGCCAGCGCGTGTAAGCGCCGCCGCACGCGCAAAGAAAGTTCTGTATAAGGAGCCCTAGCCATGGTGCCCCCCGCACCGCTGGTCGCGCAGGCCGGGCGCCTTGGCGAGCTCCAGGTGCACGTACGCGAGCGACTCCGAGTCGGCGATGTTGAACGGCTTGCGGCCAACAAGCATGATGAAGAGCACCACGCCGAGCGAGAAGACGTCCATGGACGGCGCGTGCGGCGCGTCCAGCACCACCTCCGGCGCCACAAAGCCCGGCGAGCCGAGCGCGCCTGGCGGCGCGCGCGCGCATGTCGGGCCCTGCGCGGGCTGCTGGCTTGCCGAGAAAACGGAGGTGGGGGTTGCCAGGACAAGCACATCATATGGATGACACAAGAAAGACACAAGAGAAAGGCTGCAGGACATCTGGCAGAAAACCACACACACGCAGTCGGGGAGCGAGGGTGACATCCGTCGAGAACGCGAAGGTGGCCAGGACCGGCGAAGCCCAAGGTAGTGTCCTCGTGCACACACGAGGACCGTACTCCAGCACGGGCCCCCGCCGCCGCAGAGGAGAGCGGGCGCGCCGTGCACGGGCTGCGCGGCGTTGAACAGCGCGGCCATGCCCAGGTCGATGATCTTGACCTGCGGCGGCAGCTTGGCCGCCGCGGCGGCCGCGGGCGTGTCGCGGAAGACCATGTTCTCGGCCTTGATGTCGCGGTGCATGACGCCGTAGCTGTGCATGTACGCAACCGCCTCCGCCAGCTGCGCCGCGCGGCGCGCGCGCGCGCGTCAGGGGCGCAAAGACGGTGCGTTTCCGGCGTCCCAAGGACGCCGGCGGCGCGCCGGGAGCGCGGGCACCGTCGCCGAGCGGCTACGCGCGCAGCCTCAGGTGGCAGGCTCGCTCTGTCCGGCACGGCTGCCCGCTGGCCATGAGTCGCGCTCCATGCATGCTAGGAGGCGTAAAATCTGAGGCATGCTCTCGGTATGGCTGCTGCAGGGGCCTCGTCTCGTAAGGGCCAAGGTCTGCCAGGCTGGGAAATCCCAGCGCAGGCACCAGGGCGCCGGGCCGCAGCGCTGCCTCGCATGCGGCACCTACTGCAGCACCCGCCGATGCGCGCCGGGCCGCGCGCCGCGCCTGCGTGAACAGGATGGACGCCTGCTGCTCGGAGTAGTGCTGGCCCGCCATCTCCTCCAGCTTGTCAAAGAGGTGGCCGCCGCGCAGCCACTCCTGCGCGCGCGCGCGCGCGCGCGAGCCTGCTGGGTGGCCGCATGAGAGGGAGGCTCGGTGCGTGGGTGCGGCGCCCCCTGCCTGGTGCACTCTGCTTCCGCACAACACACAGCCTGCACATCACACACCACGCCCGCGAACACCGCCGGCTCTATCTATCCAGAACCTTCCGCACTGCAACCGGGTCAGGCTGTGCAGCGGCGCGCGCGTCCCGGCAGTCAGCCCAGCCATCCGGCGGTGGGAACCGGGCCCCGACCAGACAGCGAACAAATTGCTGCCCACGCGTCGGGCCTGCGGCCCGCTGGCGGGAGCCGGGAGTAGGGTTGCGGCAGGGGCAGGAGGGCTTTTGCAGGCCCCACCATGATTATGACCATCTGATGCCCGTCGTCGACGACGTCGTAGCACTCCACGATGCCCGGGTGGTCGAGCATCATGAGCAGCTCGGCCTCCCTGCGCGCCAGCGCGGGCCCCGCTGGCGGAGCGCCTTGCGACTGCCGACCGCCGCAAAAGCATGCGCTGCAGCATTGCAGGCCTTGCATTGCTCGCTGCTGACTTCTTCGGGTCACCAGCATGTACAGGATCGCCAGAGCATGGGATAATGACATAGCGTTCGTGGCGCATCCGACCTTCTGCCCTGCCCTGCAGGGACAGGCAACCCATTGACCGGTGCAGCTGGATGCTGCAGAACCTACGATGCCCATCACACAAACCCGTGCACATCGGGTACGGCCGCGGCGACGGGGCGCCAGGCGGCGCACCGCTTCATGATGGCCAGGTGCTCAGGGTCGTCCACCATCTGCGGGCTCTGCAGGTACACCACCTTGAGCGCCGCAAACTTGCCCGGCTCCTTCTTGTTGCGCGCCAGGACCACCTGCGCGGCGCGCAGCCGCGTGACGCCGGCCCGGCCGCCCGCAGGTGCAGCCCCATCAGAGCGCTCAGCAGCCGCCCCCGCTGGGTCCCTACGCCCTGCCCGCGCTCGCTGCCGGCGCGCCGCAAGCGGCACCGCGCTCGAGCGATCGGCGCAGCCAGCACGGGGTGAGCAAAGGAGGTGAACGTGCTGGCCTGCGCATGGCTCGAGCAACCGGGCAGGCGCGCTGCTACACGCCGCGGGCGCTCAGCCTGCTGCGAGCGGGTGCGCAGCGCCCCGGCAGGCCTGCCGTCTCCACCGTCACCGACAAAAAAATAACAAAGAAATGCGTGCCAGGGCGCGGCCCCTGCGATTGACGGGCGCGCCGGGCGCGGGCGGGGCCGGCGCGCGCGCCTGCGAGAACGCGCCTTCGCCCAGGTCCATGATGATCTCCCAGTCCTTGCGGCAGGGGTGCTGCGTCCAGGTGCGCCAGTCCTCCTCGCCCAGCCCGCCCGTCAGCACGCAGCAGCCGGCCCCCATTGGCCGCCACGCGCGCGCACGCGCGCGCCCCACCCCTGCGCACCAGCCACGGCGCCGCTCTAGTCACTGTAATAGGAATAGGCCTGCGTAGTGACCGGGATACCTGCCTGTCCAAGCGTGCTGCTGGAGCAACAGTGGAAGACCGGCGCGGCTGGGCGCAACGCTCCTGCCGCCAAGCAGTGCCAGCAGCCCACACATACCCACAAAAGTCTGCGCCAGCAAGATGTTGCCACTTGCCCCCTCTGTGGCAGTCCGCTCTGTGGCTGCCGTGATAAGTATATACAGATTCTCAGGGCAGCGTCAGAGGCCACAAGTTACCGGCGCGCCGCCTGCTTTATGAACGGCAGCACCTGTCAGACAATAAGTAACACCACGGCGGGCAAAAACAGCTCGGGCATTGGCGCTCGCCCCCTGCTGCGCAAGGGCCACATTTTGTGGAGTGTCTGCATGAGGTGTAGGACAGTGCCCACTGTTGATAGGAGGCCAGTACAGCCTTGTCTGCCGCCCGGCACAGACCAAAAAGGCAGCAGGCACTTGTGCAACGACGTGAATTAGTGGATTAAAAGTAAAAAGAGCAATGCCACACAAAGCTGCCGCTACCTTGGAAGCGGAGTCGGGGAGCGTTGCTACCAGCAGTCCCCTCTCCCCGAGCCGCGCAGCTTGCTTTTCACGACATGCACAGAGTGCGGCCTTCCCTGAGCCTCGCGCTCACGCGCTCTGTTCTGCAGGTAACACCCAAGCTCAGGAGTTGTGGCCCGCTATCCAGCCCACGTGCGGATGGCTGCAACCCTGCTGGCTTTTACCATTCTGCCCTAAGGCAGTTCAAGTGGTCTGGCGTGGCCCAACTCACCCATTGAAAGCGCACCAGCGCGAGCAATCTGTGGTGCGTACACACAGAGAATCTGGTAGGTATGCAGACGTGTAGTGGCACAGGCAGGCGCCTTGCGCGTGTTGAATGTGGCGTTGTTTCAATTGGATGTGTGCGCAGCGCTGGGCTGCCATGCCCGCTGCAGCGTGCTAGGCCGCACGGCTGTCGGCGGCGGCGAAGTCACGTGCCTAAGGCCGCCGCACGTGAGGTGCATGCATCTTTGCAACTTTGGGCAGCCTTAAACAACCTTGTTAAGCCAGCACTTGGTTACTGTCTGCTGTACTTGCACGCCTGTGCCTGCGCTGCCAAGCAAGAGCGTGTACCTGGCTTCCAAGGTAGGCAATGGGTGAACTGGCTTGCGCTGATGTTCCTCCATGCGGCAGTCACTGCTCTCTGGAATATGTCTGAGCAGGCCGCGCTTGCTCTGAGACTTGAAACACCTGTGCGCCCTTGCGCCAGGCAGCGCCCGTGCCCCTGCCAAAGCTGCTCCGACCAGTGGCCGTGGCGGAGCCATCGGAGCGGCCGCTGCTCGTCTACTTCCCGGGCAGCGACGGCACCGGCTGCTCCATTGCGCCGCAGCTGCAGGGCCTGCTAGACGCTGGATTTGATGTGCGGTGCGCGCTGCGGGCCGCTCGAGTGTGCCCAATGCTCCTCACCCTCCTCATTGCAGCGCTTGTGGCGGAGGCTCCTGCAGCTATTCTTCTCGCTTCAGGTGTCTGCCTGCATGTTGCCTGCTATAGAAATTCTGCATGCATGTGCCGCAGGTGCTTCCTGCGCACACCCTAGGCTGTGCAGTCTAGGCACAGCTGAGGGTGTGCAGGTGGGGGCACAGGCTGCGTATGACACACATGTGTCCGAATGCAGGTGCCTCTACATCCCCATGGAGGACAGGTCAGACTGGCCGGCGCTGGTGGCGCGTGTGGTGCCGCTCATGCAGGCGGCCGTGGACGCGTCCCCAGGCCGCGCCCCCGTGCGCGCCCGGCAGGGGCACCCGCATGCCGGAGGCTGCCTGGCATGTGCTCCAGGCCCCTGTCGCTTGTGATGTCGTGAAGGTCCCTTGCCAGGCAGGATGGCCATGTCCGCCCACTTTCTTTGTGATGTAGTCGTGCAAGCAATGCAAGCAACAGCGGCACATGCCGGGCCACCTCACCGCGTGTGCCGAAACGTGTGGGGTTCCCACCCTTGGAAGTATGTCAGCCACCCCTGCTGCTCGCGCCTACTCAGTTGACCGCGCCGCTCAGGTCACGCTCGTGGCGGAGAGCTTTGGCGGCGCGCTGGCGCTGCGCATGGCCGCCGCGGCGCCGCAGCTGCTGGAGCGCCTGGTCCTGGTGCGCGCGCCGTGACCCTAGCCCCTGCTCATGGCCGCCGTGGCGGCGCCGCTGCTGGAGTGCCTGGTCCTGGTCCGGGCGGGCGCCCTGCAGTGCATGGGGTGCAGCGCGTGCCGGGCGGCATTGCGGGTGCGCCGGTTGCCGTTGGGCGTATGGGCATGGAGGGTGAGGTATGCGGCGATCAAGCGCTGCCGAGCCTGGCCCTCGTCTGAGGCAGCGACGCCCCGTCGTGCACTCCTGGCAGCACATCGGCGCGCCGGATGGGAAGGGGCGCGTGGCCGCGCGCGCAGGTCAACCCGGCGACCAGCTTCGCGCGCAGCTACGGCGGCCTGCCGAGCCTGGTGGCGGCGACGAGCCTGCTGTCGCTGTTCCCGCAGGGCCTGTACAACCTGGCGCAGGCCGTGCTGGTGCCCTTCCTGGTGGACAAGGAGAGCATTGGCGCGCCGGGCCTGGCCGCCGTGCGCTCCATGATGGTCATGGACCCGCCGCCCGCCTACCGGGTACCCTACCCTACCCCTGCCCCCCGCAGCACACGCCACCACGGTCCGGCACAGATGCTGGTCAGCGCGTCAAGATCGCGCCATGGGCTCACAGCGTGTCCGCGACATGGCTGCAAGGCGCTGCATGGAGGTGCGGCAGGTGAGGGTCCTGCGTGGGTGGAGCGCACCGACGCCCGCCTCTGGGGACGCGCGCAGCCCGAGCGCGGCTTTGTGGACGCGGGCGGCGGCGCGCCGGCCGCGCAGAGCGCCGCGGCCGGCGGCAGCTTCTACGCGCCGGCGGCGACGGCCAGCTGGCGGCTGCGGCTGCTGCGCACGGCGGACATGTCCGACGCCGCCATCGCCTCTATCAGGCGCGTGGGGATGGGGCGCGACAAAGTCACGCCCATGATTTCCTGATCTTTCGCATTGCGCTGGTGACTGGGCACGCCAACTTGTCGCGCGCTCTCTGCGGCATTCACGCATGCAGCCCGTCCTCCTGTGTCCTGCACCAGCAGTGCTCGTGCACCGTCCACGACGGCATGCGTGTGCAGGCAGAGATTTGGCTGGACGCCAGGCGGCGGCCAAGAGCATGCACAGTGCAATATAGGGTGCAGTGTGCGCCTCAGTAGGCAGTTACAGGCATCAGGCATAGGATCGGCTGTGCCAGCCCCGCGAGCTGTGCAGGGTGCCGACGCTGGTGGTGGCGAGCGCGCGCGACCGCCTGCTGCCCAGCCTGGCCGAGGCGGGCCGCCTGGTCGCGCTCATCCCGGGCGCGCTGCGCATCGTGCTGCCCGAGTCGGGGCACACCGCGCTGCTGGAGTCCAAGGCGCGGCCTGGGCGCCTGGCAGGGGGCAGCCTGCAGAGAGGGCGTGTCTGCTTGTCTGACATACAAGGGCCATGCGCTGATGCACGATCGAGCGCGCCCATAGGATCGTGGTTTGGCCTGCAGAGGCCTGCAGAGGGCTGCCTAATACAGCAGCAAGGGTGATGAGGCTGCAGTACCTGTTGGTCTCCTGCGAGACCTTACCCAATGAGTGAGAGGGCGCGGCGCCCCTCGTGCGAGGCAATGCCGCATGCAAGCTAGCAGCTTCCCCCTGACGTGCGGCTGGCCTGCTGGCCGAGCTGTGCCGTTGCCTGGCCTACTGTGCCTGACCGCCTGCCGCGCCCGCAGGTGCACCTGGCGGACATCCTACGGCGCGCAGGCTTCGTGCCGGAGCAGGCGCAGCGCGCGGCGGCGCTCACCGCAGCCGCGCTGCCGCCAGCGTTTCAGGAGGGCGCCGTCAACCCTGCAGGGTCCATTGAGCGGCGCGGCAGCACCGCTCCGCGCGTCATGGCAGACGGCGTGCCTGCCGACGCTAGCGCGGGCGTCCGAGGTCTCGCGGCCGGCGCGAGTTCCAGCAACGGCGTGGCCGCGGCTGCGCTGGCTGGCAGCGGCGGCGGCAGCACAGCCGTGCTGGGCGGCGAGGCCTGGGCGGCAGCTGCGAGCGCGCGCCCTGGCCTGGGGGACGAGCCGCGCCTTGGCGAGCGCGGCCTGAACGTCGCGTCGCCGGGCGGCAACGGCTTTGCAGCCGCAAACGGTCCGCCGGCCCCCTCGGGCACAGGCGCGGCCGGGTCTGCGCGTGGGGCGCGCGAGGCGCCGGACGCTGTCAGCGCATCCGCGCTGCGGTTGGGTGCCGAGGCGGCGGCCGCGCCCAGCAGCGCCAACGCGGCCGCCTATGGCGCGCCCGCGGCCGCCGGCTTCGAGGACTTCATCAACGAGAATGTGGCGGGCTTTGTCGCGCGGCTCAACCCGGCCGCCGCGGACGGCGCGGGCGCGCTGCTCACGCCGGAGCCCAACCCCGGGCCGCCCACTCGGGAGCCCGACGAGGCCGCAGACCCCGACGCCCGGCCGGGCGTTGCCCCGGCGGCTGGCGCGCTGCCGCTGGTGCCGTCGGGCGATGAGGCGAGCGCGGCAGCGGCGGCTTTCGCCGCGGCGCGCGGGCGGGACGCCGGGCTGGCGCCGTCACCGGGCGCGCCGGCGCCGCGGCCCAGCCAGCGGCTGGGCCTGCGCGCGCTGCGGCGCGTGGCCAGTACCGCGGCAGCCGTGCGGCGGCGCCGCGGCTTCGATCCCGACTTTGACCGAGCGACGCTGTTCCTCAACCCGCTCAGGCGCGCCAGCGCACCTGCGCCTTCCACTTCTCTAGCTACGGTCCTTTGGCGATCTGTATGTTTCCCTGCAATGCTCCCACTGCTCCTCTCCATAACGCGGTGGAGGTCACCGGCGCTGCGCGACAGAGCCGTTGGGGCGGCCAGCTACGCGCCGTGCATGCCTGGTACACGCGTGTCGGGCCGGCAGCGCGGCCAGTGCCAATGAGCGGCGGCCGCGGCAGGGGCCCGGTGGCGCCGGTGGTGCGCGGCGAGGTGCTGAACCGACGGCGCATCCAGTGCGAGTGAGCTGTGGCCGCGGCAGGGGCCTGGTGGCGCCGGTGGTGCGCGGCGAGGAGAACCTGCCGGACCCGCTGGCGCCCAAGGCGCGCCCGCTGCTGTTCGTGGGCAACCACACGCGCTTCGGCCTGTACGACCTGCCCTTCCTCGTCTGCGAGCTCTACCTGCGCGGCCTCAAGGCGCGCCGCCGCCTGCCCGCGGTCCCCCTTGCATGTGCGGCGGCCCTGGTGACACAGCGCATTCTCATGCATGCCCTATCTGGGCACGCCTCGCCCTCACCCGCTTTTTGCATGCATGCCTCGCTGTCACCGTGCAGGGGGTCCTGCTTCGGCGCCATATGCCTCTGCGCCTGCCCTGAGGGCGTCGGCGGAGTGGCAGGCGCAGCATGAGTGAGTGACAGCGCTGTTGCTGCACGCCGCACACAGCATGCGGCACTCGCTATGCAGAGAAGCTTTTCAAGCGCAAGGATAATTTAGGTAATAGGTTTTTGCCGGGCTGGCGGCAGGTGCGGGGCCTTGCGCATCCGGCGCACTGGCAGGGCCCGCAGGGCGCGCTGTTTGAGCGCTTCGGCGCGGTCAAGGCCACGCCGCGCGCGGTCTTCAAGCTGCTGCAGTCGGGCGAGGCGGTGCTGCTGTTCCCAGGCGGCGGCCGCGAGGCGCGCCCGCACACCCTAGGGCATGCCGTGCCGGTGTTGGGGGTTTCACCAGAGCCAGACGTCAGAGGTAGTGCTGTGACAGTGCTGGGATCGTGTGTGTAAGCATGCTGCATGGTTTGGCTGCAGCGTTGGATTAAGTTTATACAGTGTAATGTAAGCAGAAGTGCATGGTGCACGTGTCATCAATATTTCCATGATCCTGACTTCCCAAAATGTTTTGCACGGTGTGCAGGTCAACAAGCTCAAGGGCGAGGAGTATAAACTGATCTGGAAGGACCAGCCGGACTTTGTGCGGATGGCCGCAAAGACCAACGCCCTAGTTGTTCCCTTTGCCGCTGTTGGAGGTGAGTCCCTGCGGATGGGCATCAGTCACTGGCACTTGTCTCGCCTCGGCAGCACTGGATGTCGAGTGTGCTGTCCAGACATGCAGTCGAGTAGCACCCTGTCATTCGTGAGCACAGCTAGATGCGAGGAATGGAAAGGGTCCCCAACGTCACTGCACAAGCACACAGCAGACACAGCCTGCGAGCCGCATCGTGGGTGCTGTCACGCACACGCGCATCGCTGGGCGCAGGCGACGACGCGTACGACCTGGCAGCGGACACGAGCGAGCTGCTGGGCAACCCGGTGCTGGGCCCGCTGATCCGCAGCGCGCTGCGCCTGGTCGCGCCCGAGCTGGACCCGGCCGAGGCGACGCCGCCGCTCGCGCGCGACCCGCTGACCGGCCTGCCCACGCTCGTGCCGCTGCCGCGCCTGGAGCGCCTGTACTTCCAGTGCGCGCGCCCCCTCGCAGCTCCCACGCGCCTGGGTTGTGTGTAATGATCTAGGGTTGGTTTGGCAGCGCCCTGCCTTAGCCCAGCCAAGGTGGCCGCCGCTTGCGGGCGAATCGCCGACCGCCCTGCCTGCACTCGAGTCGAGCACCGTTGCAGATCAATGCGGCCCCCCATATGCCCGCTGGGTCATGGGCTGTGCAGTGTGGATGACGGGTGGACACACAAAGCACGCGCGTCTCATGCGCTGTGAACCGCCCAGGTTCATGGAGCCGATCGACCCCGCAGCCGAGGGCGCGATGAAGGATGCGGCGGGCGTGTATGCGGACTGCCGTGCGGCCGTCGAGCGCGGCCTGGCCGAGCTGCAGGCGCGCACGCCTCTCTGTGGTTGTGGCACATGGCGTCCATGTGTCCTTGTGCTAACTGGGGGCGTGCACCTAGGCGAAGTGCAGTTACTTGAAAACATGCCGGTGGTTGCAGACCCCTGCATGCACAGGACGTCTCGTTTGCATAACCTGACGCATTCGGGTGTCTTGGCAGGCTGTGCGGGCGGCAGACCCGGAGAGGCCACTGCTGGCGCGGCTATCGGCGCAGGCGCGCCGCGCGTGGCCCTTACTGGACCTGACGCAGGGGCCGCGGGGCGGGCCGCAACCATTTGCCTGAGGCCAGCGCCCGAATGCAGCGGAGGACGGCGTTTCTGCTACAAGCTGAGGCCAAGGCTGTGGTGCTGCCAAGCAGGGCCTTGATAGCCTGGCCTCTTCTGCTCTTATCGTCTGTCTTGCGTGGTTGCCTTGCATGGCGCCTCATGGGAAACGCATGCTAGGCATTGTAGGCAGGTACATGAATAGCTTGATGGTATGGTTAACATTGAAGTGCTTGTTTATTCTGCACTCGTTGCGTGGCGTGGAACACTGTAATCCTGTGCTGTGCGTAGCGCGTTTCCAAGCATGGATACATGCGTGAACACATGCCTGATTGTTCATGCACTTTGCATTGTGCTGTGCGTCTGCAGCAACAGCCGCGCCCTCTGTACTACCTCTGCACTATCGTGCAAGTTCCTCCTCCTATGCTCTGGCCATTGTCTTGCGGGTTTGTCAGAGGGATGCCCTCACAGCTGCATGCAGAGTGCTCGTCAGGTGCATGGGTACGCATGCGGCACAGCAGCTTGCCGGTGTCCCTGTATGCACAGGCTGCCTCACTGCGCCCCGGTGCAGCCGGCCATGCGCGGCGCCAGGCGCGCGACCAGGTCAGCCTTCTTGCCGCCGACCGGCAGCGCGCGCGCCTTCAGCAGGCACTGCAGCTCCGGCACGTTCAGCTTGGCCAGCCCGCCCGCGCTGGCTGCCTTGGCCTCCACGGCGGCCTGGTCCATGTCAGCGGCCTTGGCGCGCTTGCGCTGCGGGTGGGCGGCCGGCGCCGCCGCCGCCGCGCCGCCGCAGGGTGCCTGCAGCTGCTGCGCCTCGGCTGGGCCGGGAGCGCCCGGCGCTGGCGGCCCGGCGAGCGGGTTGCGGGCCGGCCCGGGCCCGTTGGCTGGCTTGGCGCCCTTGGCTGCTGGCTTCCTGGCACCTTTGGGCGCAGCGCGCTTGGCGGGCGCCGCCTGCGCTGCGCCGGCTGGCCGCTTTCGGCCCGCGAGCTGGGGCTTGCGAGGGGCGGGCAGTGCTGCGCTGGTGTCTGCGCGCCTTGCATTCATGCCTGCCAGCTGGGCTGCCAGAGCAGCGGGCGCGGCCGCCTTTTGCGCAGGTCTGCTGGTGAGCCATGGCGCGCGCGTGCGGCTGGCGAAGATGGGCTTGTTCGGGGTCGCTGGGCCGGCAGCTGACGGCCCGGGCGCCTGCGCTGCCGAGCTGACCCGGGCGGCCCCGTGAGGCGTATCCTGCACGGCAGCCCCCGCCGCCTGCAGAGCCTGCTGCAGCGCGGCGCTGGGCATGCCCGGGCGCTTGCACGCTGTGTGCGCGTCTTTGTAGCTCTGCAGGCTCTGCAGCTCCCCGTACCGCCTCAGGCCGGCTGCTGGCGCCGGCGCCGGCGTCTGCTGCCCGCAGGGCGTCCGCTGCCCCATGGCTGCCGGCCCCTCAGACGAGCGCTGGGCGGCCGTGACCCAGGGCGACGCTGCCGGCGGCGCGGCCTCCGGCTGCTGCGCCGCGTGCGGGGCGGGGTCTGCGGCGAGCGGGGCAGCTCGCACACCCGCCACCTCCATGGGCTTGGCGCCCCAGAAGGGGCTGGGAGCGCTCAGGTCATCTGCCGCCGCGGCGCCGCAGCAGCTTATCAGATTGAAAGCACAGAGAGCTGAACAATCTTCCTTTGTCACACAGCAGCTGGCAGATGCAGAGTGTCTGCACGCACGCGCGCCAGTATGCAGCCAGTGGTGCGCCTCACCAGCCAAGCGCGACAGCACGGCTGCCGCGGCCGCGCCGCGCGCCCTCTGCAGCGTCAGCCCCGTCGGCGAGCCCACGCAGCAGGCCGGCACCGCCGCGGCCACCGCCTCCGCATCATCACCATCGGCGGCAAAGCTGACGTCCAGCCAGAACATGCGCGCGGCCGGCAGCTGCCAGCCCGCCTGCATGCGCCACCAGGTGCGGCGCGACACCTCATCTGCTGGGGCAGAGCACACACCCACGACTCGGCCGGGCCTGCGCATGGCGCGCTCGTGTATGTGTGCCGGCAGGGCGCATGCAAGTGCAGGTGCATCGCTGACTTTGCGTGGCAACCACACCAGCAGTGCTACCTCACCTGTCCCTTGGCTCGTGCTGAGTAGTGTTGCATGCGGCGCCTGCGTCATGGCTTTGGCATGGCTGGGCATGGTGCTGTGCCTCTGTGGACGCACATCGTGCACGTGAGGCAGGCGCGCGGGAAGGCGCGCACCAACAGACGGGCAGCACAGTGCATGCGGCTCCATGCACGGCGTTGCTCATGTCGTGCGCGCAGCTCTGCATGTCCAGGCAGTCTACAAGGCTGGTGCATGCGGCGGGCATGCTCCATCCCTCGGGTAGGTGGCGCATCACGGACAGAGGCCGAAATCGCGCCGTGGCTGCCGCCCCTCCAGGAACGCAGATTACTACTGCAAGCGCTTGCAGACATGCTGGAATGCTTGTGCGCCCTGCACACAGGGTCACCTGGTTGCGCAACGATCGCAAACATGTTTGGCGGCTGCACATGAACCTCAAGCTCGACTGCCATGCCAGCCCACACGTGGCCCGCAGCTGCTGCCAGGATGCCGCTGCCTGTGCAAGCGCACATCACACGGCATGCACTCCACTGATGCGCAGCGGCTTGTCCCTGCATAGCTTGGATTTTGCATGCTTACCAATGAGAGTGTTGCCGTGCAGAGAAATCCAACCGCGCCTCAGCAGGGCCGCCCTAACAGCTTCGCAGACGATCCTGCATGCTGTCTGAGGCGCCAGCGCCAAGCACACGCTCTGCTTCACAGGCGGCAGCCAAGCCAGGCCAGCCAGCGGTCCTTCAGGCTGGGCTGCCGCAGCCAGAGCCTTGTAAGCCTTGGCCACATGTGACTTTGTGCAGCCCACCAGGTACAGGCTTCCTCCTGGCCAAGCGTTCTTGCGTCACGATGTGTCATGACCCTGCATAGAGTGGTGTGGCTGCTACTCACGCGCCTGCTGGCAGTATCACGCAGGCACCCCCACACAGCTCCAGCGACCCGAGGGCGTGCAGGAATGTGCTCGAGCGCGCTGTCTCTGCAGGCACTGGCTTGTAGCCTGCTGGGGCTGGGCTGCCGCCAGCGAGCTCCCCTCTGCAGCTCGCAGCGGCCTCCTGTCTCTCAGGTGCGGCCTGATACACACTGACAGTGGCCAGAGTAGAGAGACTCCACGGGGCCTTTAGGACCAGAACGGCACCCTGCGCAGCTGCCATGCTCTTGCCGAGCACAGGCTGCTCTCACCCTGTCAGAAGCATGTTGAGGTGGCGCACGAGAAGCATCGTCTATTTGCATGCCGCACATGGCAAGATGTCACACCCTGGCAGGGCCGCATGTCACTTTGTGATGAGGAGCTGGCACTTCGCATTTGGACTTAGCATGGAGCCGCAGACTCAGCAAGCAGGGGAGGCCGATCGGCCTGAAGTTATCACTACACTAGAGGCAGGGCAGGCGAGTCCAGAGGTGCGCCGCAACACTTGTCAGTGCGTCTCAGTAGCTCCGCTGTGCATTTCAGACTGAGCAACAGTGGCTGCACCAGGAGTATGTGCAGACCGTTCTCCAGCGGGTAACTCAGGAGGTGCACAGCCACCTGCAAGACACACTAGTGCCTCAAGCAGCACACCTGGACAGCTTCATACAGGTTGGCACCGCGCTGAACACGGGACACATGCTACTGCAGACCATTGCTTGAGGTGGAGGCGCTGAGTGTGCCTGCGCGGCCTGCTACTGCTGTGCAGGCGCTGCAGGGCAAGATGGACAGAGCAGAGCAGCAGGTCAAAGAGGAATATGCGCAGAGCACGGAGCGCCTGTCTCACTTGAGCCACCACCTGTCAAGTTTCCAGGACCGCGTCGCGGATGTGCTGCATTCTAGCTTCATAATTGACGACAGCAACACCCCCTCGCCGCAAACCGGCGGCGTGAGTGAGGAGAGCTCACAGCAGCACGCTACAGGCGACAGTGCAAGTGTTTGACTCTTCACGTATGTTACACATGGTCAGCGCTCCTGTGCATGATGGCAGAGGCATGTGCATGCATACTGCTTGTAACATGCTGTCCAGCCCCGGCATGCTGGACGGTGCCTATGGCACAACTAACCCTGCACGCCTACGCCTTTCGCTTCCGCGACGGCCTGGACATGATCAGAATGCCAGCCTTGCACAGCCTGATTGCGGCTTCCCTCAGATGCTGCCTTGCCGCACCACAGACATCCTCGAGGTCCACATCCCGCAGCCTCAGCTTGTCCTTGCTCGTTGTGGTTGCGCCGGGGGCAAACCTGGCTGGCGCTGCCAACAGCTGCTCAAGTATCGGAGCCATTTCTATGCAAAAGACCAGCCGGTGACACGATGCGTGTGCGTATAAGCCAGCATCCGCCGGCTCACCCGTGCTGCCGCTCTCACCCTCTGCCGCGTCCCCGTCGCCATCCACATTAGATTCAGGAGACTGCCCGCGCTCGTCAGAGGCCTCGCCGCTCGCATGGCTGTGCCGCTGGTTGGCCAGGCAGTGGTACACCACCGCCCCTTCATCCTCCAGCACCAGCCGCGCCAGGTTGGGCGCCGTCAGCTGCACAAGCATGCCGTCCACCTCCGCGGGCAGGGTCTTCCCCGGCAGGCCCGCATGCAGCGGCAGGTCTCTTGCCGCCGGACCCAACGCCGGCGGCGGCGGGAGGCGCTGTTGCATGAACGCGGCAGCCATCTGGTCGACTGCTGCATCCAGGGGCAGGCACTTCACCACGCGCTGCACAAGGCCGTCGACTCTTGCGACGATTCGCTGGCGCCGGAAGTCCTCTGACCCCTCGTGCACAACGCCCTGCACACCCGGCTCAAGCATCATAACGTGCAGTCAGAGTCATGCGCGGCAGTTACCCTTGCAGCCCTGACACAAGTGCACACTTTTTGACATGCCTGTTTACGACATGCATGCCGACCATCGCACAGCCCTCGAGGCTGACGGTCAAAGCATTACATCACAAGAGCTCCAGCCATGTAAAACTTGAGTCAATGCCATGCGCAACACATGCACTCCATAACAAAGTGCAGGAGAGCCGCACCATGTGGTCAAACAGGATTCGCGGGAGAGCGTGCCGCAGGGCCTGATTTTCCTCGGCCGCCAGCTCCAGCGCACGCGGCAGCGCAACTGCCAGGAGGTCTGCCCATGTGTTGCGCTGGCAGGCGGATACAGTCAGGTGCAGCGAATGCTCGCATGGCAGCGCCTCTGCCTGGTGGATCGTGCCTGCGTGGCGCATCCGCACAGGTTTCTGCTGTGGTGCTGCCCACATTGTTTTCTGAGCCGCAAGCCCCTTCACACTGAACCAACAATTACAAAACAGCAAGCTGGGTGTTGTGCAGGCAGGGCCGATCCCGTACGACAAAAGTGACTGCGGCACAGCCTCGCAGCCACACGCAGACCTGCGTGCGCACCCCGCGGCATGTACATGAGGTCGCCCGGGCGCAGCTCCACGTCCAGAACAGGCTCGCCAAGTTCGTGTTGATCAAAGTCCGCGCTGGAGAAGCGCGGCAGGACAGTCCCCTCGCTGAGCGGCGCATACAGGCGCCACCTGCCGCAGCATGCGCCCCGTATGCGGCTTGCGCAGGCCCTGCCAGCTTTCAGGCATCCACGTGATAGCGGGCGCACAGCATGTGTGAGCTATTTCCTGAGCGTGTATGACCTCTGGCTCAAACGAAGGGTCATGAAGACCACATCGACTTGCGTGCAGACACGTTCTGTGCACATAACAAGGGAAAGTTGAAAATTGCGACACGCGTGGATTTTGTGAGCAAAGCTTGCGCGCACATAAGTGATGTGCTGCACTGACACGTGGGTCTCCTATGCACCATGCTTTGCTGTGAGAGGGCACATTCTGCTGCTGGCAGTTGGGTATGCACCGCTTGCAGCCCTCCAACTGCAGCACAAAGGCATCGATGTCGTCGTAGTGCGGTGCGAAGCCCTGCAACACTTGGCTGGCATCAGCTTGTGGAAACCAAGCAGCTCGGCGGCCAGGGCATGCAGCACAAAGACGTTGACAGCTTGTCGACAGACGCGCCTGAGCAGCGCCCGGCGTCAGGTATGCGTTGCAGCCGATGGGACAGTTGAAAAGCGCCTCTAAGGGCGCCAGCGCAAGCCACAGCTCATCTCGCCAGCGCTGCGGGTGCAGCAGCCGCAGGGAGAACCCCTGCGAGAACCGCTCCCAGACCTCTGACGCGTCCGCAGTGCCAGCCTCTCCGTCGGCGTTCGTGTTGCAGGTGATGCGCTCCTGCTGGCCCGGAAGGCTGCCGGTCAGTGCAACGTGTACACTCTGTGTAATGCAGGCTGGTTGATTGCACAGGAAGCCAAGGCCAGGAGCGCACAGCCCAACGGCACCAGCTGTCCCGGGCAAGATCGGCGTGCCTGCAGGGGCGCCCTTGAACAGCCTGCTGGAGCGGGGCGCGCGCCCGGCCGTCGTAGTTGACCACATCCAGCTCTGTCTGGTACTCCAGGCCCTCACGGACCTGGGCTCGAATGGCCGGGAAGGGCAGCAGGCCGGCAAAAATGCAAGGCGCGTGCGTGTGCGCTACCACCAGCGGCTGCCGCTGCCACACGGAACCGAAGAAGTCTTGCACACTGATCGCCCGGCCAAACCAGTGCTGCAGCAGCCCTTCGCCGTTGTTGAGCCGCACGCTGCCAGGCACGTGTGTCTGCACCCCGCCCAGCGTTGCCTCAGTGTGTCCACGCGGCACCAAGGTCATAGCTTGCCTCTGCAGTTCTCCAAGTCAACCTCACTCACACATCTCCCGCGTTGGGCTTGCTGCAGCGGCAAAATCACACCTCGTCTGCACTGCGCGGGTCATTCAGCTGCAACGGCCTGAAGCGGGCGCGATAGTCCTGGTACCCGTCAAAAGTGAAGCAGCCTGGAACGCAACCAGTCCTCTTGTTGTTCTGTTGTGCGGCAATGCTGTGCGCACCAATGCTGGTCTACTGCGTGACAGCTGGGCCGCACCTCTGCTTTCACGAACCCTCACCTGGAACAAACTCTCACCGTGCTGCGATGCCTGCAGGCAAGGCCACCTTCACAACGGTTCCATATGCACGCGTCACTGTGAAGCCACTTTCAGAGAGAAACCTGTGCGTCGCGGGGCGCAGATGCAGCTTTTGTCTTCTCTAGCGCGTCCGCCGCAGCTTGCAAGATATCTCTTCTCGGCACCGTCCCTCGCAGCCCCAACAGATGACCCAGCCGGTGCAGCAGTGCTGTCTGGTCGTCCGTCATCTCAGAGCTACATCTGTGGCTCTCTCTGTGGCTGTTGCCCTAGGCAGGCACCGCAAGCTCAAGCACCGAGCGCTTGCGGCTCTGTGCAGCTGTGGACGCCAGCTGATGGAGGCAGAGTTGATTGGTCAGTCAGTCAGCTAAGCAGTCCTTGGATGGTGTAAACCTCGGATGGCTAGGCTCTGGTGTGTTTACAGTGGCAGTCGGCCATTCTGCTGCTCCGTTCTTGCCTCTGCTGACCTGGTGAGACCTGGCTTGCGCCAGCACGCCCGCCAGATGCTTGCAGCGCGCCAAGCAGCTGTGCCTGGCTTTCAGGGACATTTAAGCTCTTCGCCTCAACCTGGACAGGTGCCGTTCGGAGATTTGCGAGTGGTGCTGCGGAGCCACGCGTACTGCCTGCACTTCTGCCCATAAATGCTTGAGCATGCTTGTACACAGTCGCTCAGCGTGTGCGGTTGCCGCAGAAAGGCGCTGCGCTTGCACCACGACTGCACGTAAGCGGCAAGAGGCGCTCGGTTATTGTTATGCAGGCTGGCGAAGGTGAGCTTGCTCGAGCGCAAACTGACAATCAAAGCCCGCCATCATCAAGCTTCTAACTCGGTGCTTATGCAGGGACTCCAAGCGCGCCAACAGATAAGGGACTGGGCATTTTGGAGTGGACTGGCAAGCTCGTTCCTCAGGGCTTGCTTGTGAAAGGTGTGAACTGCATGACGCATGCGTCTCACTTATCGCGTATCGTGTCAGGGCAGTTAACAGGGCTGGCATATGATGCAGACTAGCTTCAGCTCCTGTTGGTGTTCAGGGGCAAAGACCGGCTGGCGGACGGCATGGCAGCTTATGATGCGGGAGCTGGCGCCCCAGACAAAAGATGGCGGATACAGCCGCCCGCAGTACACATTTACTGGTCAGATCGGTGACCCAGAGTTCCCGGTGCGCTCCGTGCCCTGTACACGCGCTCCCATGCATAGCACGGTATCGGCTGTGGGCAACAACGCTCCTGACGTCCACGTCTGTTCTACTGTGGTGTTGCCGCACCTCACCTGACTGGTCATGCGGTTGTGAGCAGGCCTCTGGTAGAAACTGTGACTTATTCTGTCCCTGGCCCCGCCTCATGTCAACACTTGGTTGAGAAGGCGAACCTTGTGTGGGTCGCATATCACTTCTGCACCAGAGGTGTACTCATGCTGCACCTACACAAATATATATTCTGTGGAAAGAGACGTCTGCGCGAGGGCCAGGTGGAGTCGGGCCGGTACCACGTGTATCTGGGCAATGCATGCCCATGGTGCCATCGCGTGATGCTCGCGCTCGTGCTGCGCGGGCTGCTGCCGCACATCAGCGTGACGAACGCAGTGGACGATGCCGAGCGCGCCAGCCGCGGCGGCTGGGTGTTTGACACGCCTGAGCCCGTCTTTGGCGCGCGCGACCTGCGGCACGCCGCAGCCTGAGCGACCTCAAGGAGTACACCCACGAGCAAGGATGTGTATACACATGCATTATCGCATTGCATTGCCGCCAGTGAAGCAGACGTCTCCTACACAGATGTGTTAGGTCTGGCACTGGATAACAAGCACACGCGCCCACCATCTTGGGCTCCATGCCTGCTTGTAACTGCTGTTCACGACGCATGCATTGCTCACTGTGGCCACCCAATACTACAGGAGAACACTGATCATGCATAGCCTGCCTTGCAGGCTATGCTGTCACTCGCATGCTGACCTCCCTCAAGCTGTGAGCTGTTTCGGTCTCTTTTGCGTCACTGAAACATGCCTGCTCGCACGCTGGCAGCGAGGTGTACGATGCGGCCAGCCCAGGCTACCGCGGGCGCTGCACGGCGCCGCTGCTGGTGGACCGACGCACGCGGCGCGCGGTGTGCAACGAGAGCAGCGTGATCGTACGCAACCTCAACGCCGTGCACCTGCCAGGCTGCACGCCCATCGACCTGTTTCCCGCGGCCGCCGCGGCCGAGATCGAGCAGGTCAACGAGCTCGTGTATGACAAGGCGCGCGCAAGGCACCAACGGCCGTCACGCCCTTGCATGGCATCTGCCTGTCATTATGTTCTCAGGGGCCTAACCTGGCAGGCCATCGAGTCAGGGCCGCTCACGTGTGTTCTTGCACTAATCAAGGACTTTAGTGACAACTCATGATGATTATATAGAGTACAGTACGGCATACGTAGCAGGTCATCGCTGCGAGCCTTGCCCCGTGCCAGTGACCGCTGTGCAGCATGTGTTGGGCGGTATGGTGCAGCTGCAATCAAGCCATACCGCCTCGCTCATGGGAGCTGGATCTCAGGCAGAGTCCGTGTGGCGGCGGCGGGCAGGTGAACAACGGCACGTACAAGTCGGGCTTTGCGACCAGCCAGGCGGCGTACGACCGCGCGCAGCAGGAGCTGTACGCCGCGCTGGACGCGCTCGAGGCGCGCCTGGCCCGCCACCGCTTCCTGGTGGGCGACAGGTGCGCCATCCCCCGTCCCTGTGCTGCTGCGCTGCAGTCTGCGTACAGCCTCTTGCTAGCTTCAATACGTGTTATCTTCTGCATTCTGACATTGTGCAGCGTGTCGCAACATGTGCTGCCCGACGTGTCATAACATTGCTGCGCATCTGAAAAGCGTATATCTGTCTAGAATGGCCGCGACATGGAGTCGGAGCATTTGCTGCTGCACACGTTTCCTAGAGCCTGTTGGCTCACCAGACGCAGCAACTGCGACGCAGGTTCACAGAGGCGGACCTGCGGCTGTACCCCACCATAGTGCGCTTCGACGCGGCGTATGCGACGCTGTTCAAGTGCTGCCGCCGGCGCATCGCGGACTACCCCAACCTCAGTGCCTGGCTGCGCGACGTGTACCAGCTTGACATGGGCACTGCGTCGCCCGTGCAGGCGCGTGGACCATCGCCCAAAGCGCATTGGCAAGCGAAAGGCTGCATGCAGATGCACGCGGTGGCCAACAATGTAAGCAGTGGCTGCGTCCATGCGCAGCTCTTTCCTGCATACGGATCCAACCTGCGTGAACGGCGCGCAGGTGCGCGACAGCTTCGACCTGGACGACGCGCGGCGGTCATACTTCCAGAGCTTGTTCCCGCTGAACGCGGGCGGCATCGTGCCGGCCGGGCCCACGCTGGCGGACCTGGCGCTGCACCGCCCGCACGGCCGCGGACCGGCCGACACCGGCGCCGTGTTTGCGCTGCGACCTGGGTCGATGCTGCCCGCTATGTCAACTGCTGCGCGGTAGCGAGTCGCAAGGCCGACGGCCGCGCGCGGCGTCGCCTGGCGCCAGCGAGCGGTGGCGGCGCTGCAGCTGGTTGGGCACTCGCTGCTATCCTGCGGCTATCGCATTTCACTGCGTGCTGTGCTGCTGACATGCCGCTCGTCGGGCGGCTGCACTTCTCTGTCGTCTCATTCAGCTTGCAGGATTGTTGTCCGCGCAGCCGTCTCCCTCGTGCTTGGCGGCATCTTGCTCAAACTGCAAGGCTTCACTACTAGACAGTGGGCACGTCCCGCTCTGCATGGCATGCCATTTTTTTCACAAGCTCCAGCTAATGCATGCGCCCAATCCCAATGTCTGTAATCAAGGCATAGGACCCATAAAAATGATGGCCTGATTACTAAAAGTCTTTTCAACCTGGGGTTTGCCAATGACCCTCGGCCTCACCAAGCGCTTCAGGTGTTGTTCACTGCTCATCCAGCTGAGCGTCTGGGCGTCTGGCAGCTTCGTGCGCAGCACTGTGTCGCTCACTGTGGCTATCAACCTGCACAGGCGTACACCATGGCCGTGCGCCACACACTCCTCTGCTCACTGTTTGCAAGCTGTTGCAAACTGTCACAGGGCCGGAAGCGTGCTTGTGTGGTACACGCAGGGCATCAACCGGCTGGGCGCGGGGCCGAGGAAGCCCGGCATCGCGCGGCCCATCGACCCCAACCGCTTCATAGTGCAGGACCTGGTGCCGGAGGGCGTCGAGAACGACCAGGACTACAAGCGGATGGTCCAAGACGTGCGCTGCGGCTGCACTTTGTGAGTCGACACACTGGCTCTCGTTTCGCTGCCGAGTTTGAGCCCCTGTGCTAGCGCGCAGATAGAGGACGCGCAGGCGAGCCAGGTCGGCTGGCTGTTTGGCCGCGGAGGTGCGTTTGCTTGCGCTTGTACCGACGACTGCCGAACCAGGACCTGTGCTTCTGCGTGCATTTGTATATGAACGTGCAATCACAAAGTCGCCACCCCCAGCTTGTGGTCCCGCAAGCGATGCGCTCAGCGGAGGCGCGCGCTGCTGCGACAGCGTTCGACAAGAGCGACCTCATGTACCTGCGCGACGAGGAGGAGCGGCAGCGCTTCACGGAGGACGAGCTGCGCGACCGCGAGCTGCAGCAGTTCCAGCGGCAGCGCGCGCGCGTGGAGCCGGCCGCGCCCGGCCCGGGTCCGCCGCGGCCAGTGCGTCGCGACAAGGAACGCGCCGGCGCCAGGTGCTGCCGGGGTCCAGTCTGCGCCTAGTAATGCGCTCACCTGTGAAGCCTGCCGCGCCCGGCCTGCCCCCGCCGCGGAGTGCGCGCCACGGCGAGGTACAGAGCAGCGCACTGGAGGCGAAGGGCATGATCGCAGCAGCCAGGTGTTTGAGAGCGCGCGCAGACGAGAATTGAGCGCGCGCACAGAAGAGAAGATGTGCGGGCTTGAGAGTGACTGTGCTCGTGCGGGGGGCGCTGCAGTGTCCAGGCAAAGGTGCTGTCAAAGCTGAAGATCAAGGCGGCGAGGACGCCTGGCGGCGGCGGGCCTGCGGCCCCGCAGCCAGCGCGGCCTGTGCCGGCCGCGGCAGAGGCCCCCGCGGCCAAGCGCCAGCGCGCCGAGCCCGCCGCCCCAGCGCCTGGTGACGCGGCACCTGCTGGTGCGCCTGGTGCCAGCGGCGGCGGCGGCGGCGGCGGCGGCCAGGGCCAGGCTGGCGGCGGCGAACAGAATGGCGGACTGGCCGGCCTGCTCGGTGCGCACTGACCATGACGTGCGTACCTGGGAGCGCACCGTGCAGGGGCACGATGTTCAACAGAACAGGCCCGCTCTCGTCCTGGCGGAGCAGAGGCGTTAGCTGCGCGCTGGCGGAAGAGCGCGAGTGTCAACAGCTCTCCCATGGCGCAGGTGCATATGGCAGCGACGACGACGAGGTCAGCGAAGGAGACGCGGCCGGCGCAGCTCCTCCAGTGCCGGGCAGACCTAAGATGTCGGACACTGCAGCAGCACCTCAGCCGCGCATGTCCGGTGGCGACCGGGGAGGAGCGCGGAGGGAGGCTGCGGTGTACAGTGGACGAGGACAAGGCACCTAACATGATGCCTTGCCAGGCTTGGTCTTGGCATATGACTTGCCAATGGTCAACCTGCATGCAGCCCGCTGAAGCCTGCTTGTGCCCACTGACACTGCAGCATCATTGAAGAAGGGTCCAACCCTCATCAATAAAGTAGGGATGCATTTCCCGCCAGTGACAAAATAGACACATGGTTCTGAAAGCAGGCAACCCAAAACAAGCGGTCAACGCTATGGGATGTGCGCTCACCGTCTGAGACTCCTCGCAGAGTTGTGACTTGGCTGTGTGGCCCCAACTGATGGTGCTCCCATGCTTTTCTGGCTGCACTGAAAGAGCGGCTGCCTGCGTTGACGTGTTGACCTCTTTATTAGCTGTCAGCACACACTGAAGGTACCTGCTTCGCAGAGCATACCTAGTCATCTTGACACAGGCATCAGTGGCAACGGGCCTTCCCAGTCTTAGGTGAGGCGCCCCTTGCAGGCACGTTTGCGCCCAAAGCCGACAGCTACTGGCGACTATTTGTTAGAGGTGTGTTGCATCTTAAGCCACGCATCTTGAAATGTTCAGGTGATTTGGGTATAAGATTGACAGCGTCCAGCTTTGCTGCGCGTGGGCTGGTGCAGAAGCTTGCGGCCCTCACTCTGGAGTCAATAGCGATCCATATCTGACCCGTCTCAAAGGTAGTTTGTGAAGGTGCAGGGCAAGCTGCTCTAAAGCGTGAGGTACCACTCAGGCAGTGTTTGCGTGGCTGCCCTCAGGCTGTTCTGCCTCACCAGAGAAAGATGCAGACACACACCCAGTGCAAGCGAGCTGCCCTTGCTCACCAGCGACGCGCCCTCACCAGCACGGTTCCTGCTGCAGGTGCCAGCACAGATGCAAGCTCATGATACCTCTGCCAGGGGGCCTGGCGCTCCCACAGGTGAGGTGCTTCGTGACGGGCTGGAGGCGCGCGGCGGTGCAGTGAATGAGCCTGGGTGCGTTGTCCGCACATGTCCCATGCATATTTCGGTATTTGAGCTACACGGTAACCCATGCATGCAGGTTCTGCTCTGTAGCACAGCACTGCAAAATTCACCGACAAACGAACGCTGGATCCCTGCAGTGGCGCCCCGACCTGTGTGCACAGCCTCCCGGCATGCAGGGGCTGGTCTGCATTCCAGTGTGCGCTCTCATGCGTTGTCACATCAGGTGACTGCTTCTACGCCTGATGCAGGACCGGCACTGGGAGGGCGGCCGGGGGCCAGCCCGGCCTGAGCTCTGACGAGGATGCGTGGTACGAGGAGGTGTGGCTCGTGGAGGAGGGCGCGGCCAGCAGCGGTTCTGGCGACACGCTCGCTTTCGATGTCCGGCCCCTATCTGGAGGTGCTGAGCCTCTCCGACCCGCGGAGGAGCCAAGGGCAGCGGCAGGGATCCGACCTGTGGCACCGCGGCAGGCTGGGCCGAGAGGGATACCTGATAGGACCTCCCGCCCTGCCGCACGCTTGGCGCCTGGCGCGGCTGCGGGTGGACAGCTGCGGCCGGGGCGGGACGACGCACCAGCGGCAGCACTTTCATGGGCGCTGGGCGGACACTTTCAGCAGGGGTGGTGGCTAGGACAGGACAACCAAACTGAACACCAGGAGAATGCAGCGCAGTCAAGTGCAGTGTGCGTGAGGTCAGTGTGACATTGTGCTAGTAAACGTCAGGATGACAGATGTTGGACTCCTGGAGTCCAACACATGATGCACTTCTGTAACCGCCGAACCCCAGGTTGCACCTCCCTTAGGCCTGAGACCAAACACAAACACATATAAAAGCCAAGCGAACTAACAGCAGTGCAAAGGACATACATGTACCTTTGATGACCTTTCTCGTCAAAGCTGCCCACGAGCAAGCACTTTGTGCTGCACCAAAGCGGTCACCATGTCCGCAGTACTGAAGGAGCACCACCATGGCAAGTCCAGGGTGCGCGTCGGCCGGCGGTGGGCGGGCGCTGATGGCCGCGACGACTTTGTGGAGTGGACGGTGGACACTCTGCTTGAGTCGGACATGGCGCACGCCTTCACAGAGGGCAGCAACGCGGACATGACCGCCACTGACACCCAGAAGAACACCGTGTGCACCAGTTCTGTTGCATCTGTTGCACCTGCTCGGCCACGAGCTTGTCGCGCTGCCAAGCTCAGACGTAGTGCTGCACAATGCCCTGCAGATTTACTACACGGCCAAGCAATGCAGTCAGCCCTGCAGCCCGGAGGAGTTTGCAGTCGCCCTGGCGCGGCACTTTGTGCACACCTATCCCAAGGCGCGCTCCCCAGGCGGCTCTGGGACTGCTGACGGTTACCAGCGCGCTGTGAGGACCCGTCACCGCGCCGCTGGGCTGCAGGTGAGCAAAGCCAAGGTCTGGGTGGAGCAGGCGCCATGGCAACGAGCGTGCCTGGGCGGGCAGCTGCACAACCATGGTAGTGGCTTGCCCCTCGCCTGTTGCCTCAATGGAGGTTGCTGGCAGACACGCGCTGCTGACGTGAGCACACGTGCTGCGCCGCGCCAGGCTTTGTAGCAGCGGGGACCGAGACGCGGACGTGCGCTGTCAGCGCAACCGCGGAGGGGCGGACCACGGTTGCCGCAGGTGCAGCACCAGGGGTGCACTGCCGCTGCTGTCCTGCCTGCAGCCCGTCCGAGCCGCGCTATGCTGCGCAGAACTAGCCTGGACGACACCACAGAGCGCCGGTGCTTGTCCAGTGGGTGGCTAAGCAAGCATGTCTCGCCAAGCGTGCGCCGGCACCCTGGCAGGTCACCTGCCGGGCATGCCTCTTACTCTCAGCGCCCAGGGCGGCCGTGCAGGGCCGCAAATAGCGCATCCGCCCGCGGCAGGCGTGCGGGGCCTGCGGCTGCTAAAGACGACGCAGTCCGGGTACGCGGGCTTCCTGCACGACCGCTTCACGCTGCTGCCAGACACGCGCGAGCGCATCATGGCCTCTGCGGTGACTGCCACCTGGCGGTGCGCGCGCGCGCGGCCTCGGCCCCTCGCTTGGAGGGGGCGGGCCTGGCCTGGGCAGCTCCCGGCGCGGGCGTGAACAAGGCAGCCGCTGCCTGCACCGCGCCATGCTCAGGCACTGTGGGGCATCCGAGGTCAGCAAACACGCACACTCCTTTGCGCCTGGAAGGTGCCTTGCTGCAGCGCGCTCGTGGCAGGCTGCTCGCAGGCCCTGCTGCACAACACAGGTCAGTGAGCATGCGCATGAACATGCACATGCTTCGCATGACCGCACGGATGCGCACAGCGCGCGCGGCATCGCGCGCGGCGGCTGCTTGCAACACAGCCTGCCCGCGCGCGCCAGGTACACCGCGCCGGCGGCGTACGACGCGGCGTTCGCGGCCGCGCGCGGCGCGCTGCTGGACGCGTTCCTGGGGCCGCCCGCGGCCGGCGTGTACAGTCCCTCGGTACAATACACGCTGTTCCAGATGGGCCGCCTGCTGCTGGAGCGGTGCGGCCGCCCTCGCGCGCGGCGCCGGGCGCCGCCGCAGCGTCATGTTCAGGGCCTGTTGCCCTATGCAGTCGGCTGCTCGCCGCTGCGCGCTCAATGGCGTCCGCAGCAGGGTGGACCTGCAGACATGCCCACGCCGGGGGGAGCTGTGCTGTGCGGTCATGGACCGGCACATGCCTGTCCGTCCAGAAGCGCCAGGCTGCGCGGGTCTGTGCCAGATGCCGCAGGTAAGTCTGCATCTGCCCACAACGCAGTGCCCCCAGTCAATGTGAGCTGCCCTGCGCGACAGGGTGGACCAGGCGGACTCCGTCTTCCTGAACATGCCCAACCTGCACTTCCTGCCCTGCAGCCCGGTCGCCAGCAAGGCGCGCGCGCGGCCCCAGCATGCAGGATCGAAGGGGTGCCTAGCAGGTGCACAGACGCATGTGTACGGACACACGAGCTGTGCTCATATGTCAGCCGCCAGACTCCCCAAGCATGGGACAGATGCCTGCATTGGCAGCCCTTCTGTTTCATGAAGGAACTGCCTCTATGATAGGTGGCACCCGCCGATGCATCAGTCTTTCTTTGCCAGTTCCACACATGAAGGCATCGCCCGAGCGCCAGCACTTGCATTGCAGTTTGAGGACGACGTGTACGTTGCCACCAGCGAACCACACGGCAGCATAGAGGCCACTGTGACCCGCGGCGATGTGCAGCCACACTGCAGGTTGTAAGCTGCCCGGCGGGGATGCTGCGGCCGCGCTGTTCACGTGAGCAAGTCTGCCACTGTACTGTACGATATTGTCGGAGCGCTAGTGACATGCGCGCAGGCAACGCACGCCGTCTGCTTGTCCACCTGTGTGGGTCTTTGATGTCAGCTAGTTTGTGGTGGGCTTGAGCAGCTTTTTGCGTGCTGCGTGCAACAGCAGCGCTCACCTAATAAGACTCTGGCATGCGGAGGCGCGTCGCCGTGCAAGGTCGCAACCAGCATCTCACAGTTGCGGCGCCAGGCGTGACAGCAGACCCAGTGCAGCAATTTGCGCTGACATTCCGCATGCCTCAAACCACCGCAGTCCTGCCAGCCCCCCCGTCAATAGTCCTACAGCGCTGTCGCAACTGATACCTGCAATGGGCCGCGTCACTTAACATCAACCAATACGCCCAGGAAGGAGCATCTGCACCCTGCACGCTCTTCCTGCACATGCGAGCAGAGCCAGGCGCTTTGCAACAAGGCCACCCGCATCAAGACCGAGAGACCGAGCAAGTGCCTCTCGCCCGTGCGCTCTTTGCAAGCCGCGGCACTTCCTGGCCTTCACCAAGCGCAAACACTGTGCAGCAGCGCCTGCCGCTGCCCGCTCCACGTCAGGCTCCGACACTGGCACGGAGGAGCCCGGGAATGGCAAGCAGGGCGCGCGCGTGGCGCCCCAAACCCTGACCCCGTGCGACGCGGCGACCTGGACATGCAGTGACTACAACCAGGCTCTGCCACCCCGAGCCCAGCTAAGCCGGGGCGCAGTGAGCGGCGACGTGCGCACGCTCGACGTAAGGGCCGCAATGAGGAGCAAGCCCACCCTGAAGACCCTCCACACATCGCGGCGCAAGGCCGGGGCACTGCTGGTGCGCCGCGCCGCCTGCCCAGCTCACTTAATGTACTGCGAGGCCCAGCGGAAGCCGTCGCCGTAGCCCATGCGCCGTACCTGCCAGGCGCGCCGCAGCATGCTCTTCACGTGTCCCACAGATCATGCGCTTTGCCCTGCTTGTACACTGCATGGCCCTGCAGATGCCCAGCTGCGGACCGGTCCCAAGATTTGAAGTTTAAGGTTATATTAAGAGTTACCAAACATCCATGGCGTCGGCACTTGACGCTGCAGCGCAAGGGGCGGAGTCAGAGGTCAACCGCCTGAGTCAGGTCGAGTCGCCTAGCTTGGGCTGCTTGCAGCACTCCGGACATAAACAACCACTCCTGAGGTGCTTGCGCCTTGCCATGAGGGCGCGTCAGCGAGCTTGCAACCATAATGATCTGGGCGGAACGGGCACGGGTGCATGCATGCCGCATGACGCGATTTGCCCGCAGCCAGGGGCGCACCACGCTGCACATGAACACCTCGATGGGCCGGATGTTCGAGTCCTTCAGGTCGGCCTTGCCCTTGCCGGTGGTGTACCCGGCCAGGCCCAGCGCCAGGCGCAGCTCGTCCTCGCTCGCCGCCTGCGCCGCAGCCAGCGCCCCCCCTTTCAGCACCTCCGCAATACCAGCTCTGTTGGGCTACGACGTGTTGCATACGCAGGCCTGTCGCCAGGGAGGCAGCCGCTGCTGTGCCCTTTCTCACGAGTGTGCCCGACCCTCAGCCTCTGCCTGCGGACAGCCTGCTTCGTCCTGCGCAGCCCACCCGCGGCCAGCAGCTGCGGGCGCGCCTGCGGGATGTCTATCTTGTTGCCCAGGATGAGGAAGGGCACGGTGGCGAGTGCGTCGTCGCTCAGTAGCGAGTCCAGCTCCTTCTTCGACTCGGTGAAGCGCTCCCGGTCGACAGCATCCACCAGGAACACAATCGCGTCCACCTGAGCCCACGGCACGCGCCCACGTCTCGCTCGTGCCGTGCGTGCTCGTGCCAGGCGGAGCTGCACTTGAAGGGCGGCGCAGGCGCCGGGGCAAGCGCGTGCGACGGCGCGCGATCGTCCGACGGCGGGCGCGCGCCTTCGCATAATAGTCCTTCCACACGCGCCGCGCGATCTCGTGGCCGCCCAGGTCGAAGGCTTTGAAGTTGATGCCGGCCATCTGCAGCTCCTGCACGCCGACGCACGCAGCTGGTTGCAAGAGCGCGAGCGTTGCCAGCACCCACGCACCCGTTGCCAGGGCTGCTGGCGCACGGGAGTGCGGGAACGCTTCCACAGACCTGCTCTACACACAGACTCCACTGGGCAGCAGCAGTCCTGAAGCAGGCAGAAGGCAGCTCAGGCACTCCCATCAGGGGCCCGTCGTCCCCGGCACCTCTGACGTTGGGTACTGTGTCGGCTGGTGCTGGGCCAGCCGCTCGTCCTTCAGCATATGCATTAGCGTCGTCTTCCCAGCGTTGTCCAGGCCCTGGGCAGCAGGTGGGCCGGTTCAGGTCGTATTAGCGAGTCGCCGCCCGTCGCAGCACAGTGATCGAGCCAGGCGGAGCCGCACCAGGAACAAGATCTTTGCGTTCTTGTTGTACAGGCCCAGGGAGTTGAGGATGCCATAGAACCTGCGCAGGCGCGTCCTCAGACACCTCTGTCACACTGACTCCAGCGTGCACCGCTTCACGTTCGAGTTCTGCACACCAGTTGACGAGAAACATAGTCTGTAAGTGCGCGTGCGCCGCGCGTCTAAAAGCCGCGTCCTTGAGCTTGCTCTGGTGCTGCACAAGGCTCGGCGCCGCGGTGTACAGCCTACCTGTCACACAGCGGCTAGGCAAGCACAACTCATCACTCGTGCACACAACGAGCAAAGGTCTGCTCTCTCTGCAGCTTCTCATTGGCCAGCCAACTTCGCCTGTTTTGGCAGAGCATGCAGACCCAATGCAGGCGCCCAACAGGCTGTGCTGTGGGCATGAACAAGCAACCGCATGGCATGCACTGGCAGGCCTCTGTGGACATGTGTACTATATCCGACGTTCGGTGAAGCCTCAGCTAAGCACGCATGACGTATTGAGCTCAGCACAAGACAAGGGGAACCAACGACAGACGCGCAGCGTGTTGTAAACTTCTTACACACCTGCCCCGCCTTGAGTGACAACGAGCCTTGCATGGCAGCAAACGCATGGTCGCAAGCAGCACCAGGTCACTTGGAAAGCAGCTGAGTGTGTTCATGCACAAGCCTAGGGACGTTGTATGGACGGGCGCACAGCACGTCGCAGGCGACGAGCGGCAGCTCACAGACCCGCACAGAAGCTGGGAACACATGCTGCAATGAAACGAGTGTGCGCTGCTGTTGTTGGACGCACTAGGCAACCACACCTTGGACGGAAAACACACCCTCACCAGCTTTGCAGCTCCCTTCTGGCGCGCAAAGCTGTCACGCAGTCCTACACAGCTCACGCCCACTGCCTGGAGTGCCTACTGGTAAGCCACGCTGCGACCTCGCACTGGCCTGGTGTGTGACTCCGCTCGACCAGGGCGCAGCCGCGCCGGCGCAGGGCCCTCTGTCGGGGGGCTTCGCTCGGCCGGCGCGCTCGCGGGCGGGCTGTGCGGCGCTGGCGCCGCACACTCTGTCACCCCGAAGCGCTTGTTGTATTTCTGGAGCCGCAGGTCGAGGATGTGGTGGCTGCCGATGGCAAACAGGCGGCGCTGCGCGGTGGTGAGCTGCGCCTGCGGCGCGTGCTCCTCGGACAGCCGCCCAACAAACCAGCCGGTGTCCTGGGAGCAGTGCACGCGCAGGTCGTAGCGTTTGAGCTCGCGCTGGCACAGCACGCAGGGCGTCGCGCAGCCGAAGGTGCCGTCCGAGCGCTTGCGCCAGACGCTGATGTGCGCGCCGAGCTTGCGGCGGACCCACGCGGTTACCTGGTGCGGCCGCACGCCGTGCTTGCGCGCTTCGGCCACGTACGACTCGAGCAGCCTGCGCGCACGCGCCGGCGCGGTGGACACAGTGTGCCGACCACATTCCAAGCAGCGTCGCGCGTCCCACCCTCCCCCCGTCCACACAAGCCTGTCAGGAGCATGCCAGCCGGTGCGCTGCCCCGCCTGCTGCCGCTGACAGCTCAGCCGGCGCAGCCGTCCGCGCGCGCTTCGGCGACATGCGAAACCTGACAGTTGCAAAGCGAGCCCGTCCCACCACCCCCCATGCTGCGGCGCACATCCACCCCGCAGCTCGCTGCGAGCAGCTGGTCGCATGTGCCAGCCTGCGTCCCACCGCTACAGGAAGGCGCTGTGCCCCACCGCTGGTCCGAGTTCCCCAGACCCTCGCTGGGAGGCACCGGCGCTCGGCACAGCAGCGGTGGTTGCTGACGACGCCGTTCTCAATGGTGTAGTCCTTGTGGAGCGCCTTTTGGTTGACCTTGTAGTGTTGACGTGATGGCGGCCTCGCCAGCAAAAGTCACGCGGGCGGCGAAGGCGTGGACCTGCTTGGCGACCGGATGCGGGCGCGGCTTGTTGCTCACCATGATCGGCACCGCCGCTGTCTTCCCCTGCCGGCGACCTGGGCTTGCCGACGGCTGCGTGAGGCGACAAGGAGGCAGGGAGCCGGGGAGCAGCAGGCAGGGGCGGCGAGGAGGCGAGTGCTGCCAACTACAGCTGCAGAGAAGGCTGCCGTGCAACTAGGGTTCCCACCGCTCGAGCTGGACTTGGAGCTCAGAACTCAGCACAAACTGTGCTGGTGAATGTAGCCGTGCAGCTACTGCCGGGACGTGACTGCGTGCACTTGAGCTTGCACCTGAGCTTGCACTGGTGAGCAGGATGTTCCAGACAGCTTGCGGCGTGCAGCAGAGAGCGTGCGCCTGTCGCACTCAACAGCTGCCCCACACCGTTGGACACAGTGTGCCTGCATGGCCCGTGCAGCGCATGCAGGTATGGAGGTCCAGCGGTGGCTGGAAGAACACACACTCGGAACCTGACCACGGTTCCTGCCGAATAACTGTGTCCGTGTCTGCGCGCAGCTGCCCGCAAGGCTGCAGTCAGGCGTGCGCAGGAGGAGAGCGACGCAGGTCGCAAGGCCGCCGCACGCCGTGAAGGAAGACGACAAGCGCACCGTGGAGGGCTTTGACACGGAAGCAGAGTCTTTTGCAGACTCTGAGCTGTTCGGCAACCTGTTGAAGGCGCGCCCTCGGCCTGCGCGCCTCTATTTGAGGCATGCGCAAGCAGGTTCCTAGTGCAAGCTCGCTGGAGACGACACCGCTTTCTCGTGCACCGGGCGCAGGTGTTGGCCTTCGCCGGGATTGCGGGGGCTGTTGGCCTGCTGGTGTTCCTTGCTAAACCACTCATTGACAACACTGTGGGCGCATTCCCTGCTCGATGAGCTGCAGGCAGTGTGTAAAGCACCCGTGCAACTCCGCAAAGCAGCTACTCCCACGCCCTGCTCAGAGCTGCCGCGGCGCCTCACGCTCGCGCCGGGATAGACGTCTGCACGCCACGGCTCATGCCGGTGTCGCTCTGGGCGCCCACCAGCTCCTTCACTGTGTGCAGGTTGTCCTGCGCCCGCGCACAGCCGCTGCTTTGCCACACTCCGCTGTAGCGCGGCACCACAGCATAGGCAAATCAGACAGGCACAGACTCGTTGCGGGAGGGCATGCAGACATGCGCTGTCTGGCACAGATGTATTGGTGCAGCTCATGCATGCAAAGCAAAAGCCCGCAGCTGCAGCACACTTTGATGCACCCGCGTGGCGGGGCTGACCAGGAAATCACCTGTGAGAGTCGTCAAGACTAAAGCTGTGCAATCAGGAGGCTGCCGTCACGAGCTGCGGGCAGCAGAGATAAAAACAAGCTGCATGAGCCATGAGCATAAAGGCGCCAGCAACATGTGCAGTCTGCAGCGGCGCAAGCTCCAGCGCAGCCCAGGGGCCGGGGCGGCGGGGCGACGCGGGCGCGCCTTCCAGGCGCCCAGCTGCGCCAGCAGCGCGCGCCACTGCGCGGCCGAGAACGTGCGCTGCGCACACTTGGTGACCGCCACCGTGCGGCGCATCTGGTCGATGCGCGCCGCCAGCAGCTTCCGCCCGATCGCGCGCACCACCCACACCTCCACCTCGCCCTCGCCCACGCCCAGCGCCTCCTGCGCAGGCGCGCGGGCGCGTTGCCAGCAGGTCATGCGTGCACCCTGCATGTGGATGCAGGGTTCCTGCGAGGCTGCCCCCAAGCACCCCGGCCCTGGCAGGCCTTCGAGGTGTGCGAATGTTACACCTCCTTCCCTGGTACACAAAGCCCGCGCAGGGCGCATGCTGCATGCAGGCAAATCTCCTGCCATATACCAGCACGTGCATGTCAGTGCGTGCTTGACAAGGTCGACCTGCAGCCCTGCGCACAAAAAGGTCTCACGCAGCATGCGCACATTTTGCCAGACACAGCCTGCTCTTTCATCCGTAGCCGCCCGCCACAGCCCAGGCCTGCCTGCTCCGCCCCGGCGCTGCGCAGCGCCGCGGCCGCACCTGGATGGTGGCGAACGAGATCTCCTCGCGCCGCGTGCCCAGAACCAGCAGCGCCATGATGCGCGTCTTGGCCAGCACGTCGTCCGCCGCCAGGCCGCGCGCCTCCAGCACCGCACCGTGCTCTGCTCGGAACGCCTCCAGTGCCTGCGCAGCACAGCGCTCAAGATTGTCCAGCGGCCAGCCATCGCGCAATCTGCTTGCTCTGCGAAGCCTTGGGAGCGCCAGCATGCAGAGTCCAGCACGACAGCCAGCACAGCATGGAGGGTTCAGCACAAAGGCCGGCATCGCTGGCAGGGAGACCAGGAAGCACACCTTGACGTCGCCGGCGATGACGAGCCGCAGCAGGCGCAGCAGCGGCGCGGTCGCCTCGTCCTCGCCCAGCTGCACGATTGGCGGCGCCTCCAGCAGGTCAAACTGCGGCGGCGCGCAGCGCGTCAGCCGGCAGCCCGCCCCGCTGCTCAGCGACCTTGCAGCGCATGCAGGCTCCCCACACACGCTTTCGCCCCGGCTCATTGCTCCGCCATCCAGACGAGCGGGGGATAGGCCGCATGAGCGCCGCCGCGCCCTCGCCGTGCGCGCGCCAGACACAGAGGCAAGCGCCAGGGTGCAGTAACGTGCGCGTGCACCTGATATACATCAGCGCTGCGCAAGTAATCTGCCACGGCGTCCGCGGCCACGCCCTTGACCTCTGCCACCGCCGCCGGCTCCTCATCCTGCGCCGCGCAGCGTCCGTGCTCAGGCGCCCGCGCCGCACGCACATCCTTGCGTGCCAGCCACGGCGGCCTTGCCCCACAGCACAGTGCTGCGACGAGAACTAGCAAGAGCACAGCCTCACTTGAGGTCTGACAGGCGACACAGCGCAGCGAGCCCCCGCTGCACACACGTGCGCTACACACGCAACACACGCACCGTAAATGTGGCCAGCGCCTTCAGCGTGAGCCTGAAGGCATCCTTCGCGCCAGCCGCCTTTTTCTGCAGTCCCGCGCCACACCCTGGTGTGAGCTGCCATAAAATGCATGCACGCGTCTGTTTAAAACTGCGTTTCCGATACAGGCTGTGAAGCGGACACAATACTCGGTGTGCTGGTCCAGTCAAGATGCAAGCACATTGCTACAATGTGCTACTTGTAGCACGCCTCTGGACATGGCCTACAGCAGGGCACCAGGCACTGCATTTAGTACCTGTGCGCGCTAGCGCACAGCACAAAACACCGCTTGTTTGCATAGCCCCCGTCCCACCTGGCACCCCCGCAGCTGCCGCAGGGGACGGCAGGGTGGTCCGCACCCGGCTCGAGCGCAGCAGGTCCGCGCTGGCCAGGTACAGCGTGCGCTGGTCGGCCACGCTTAGATCAAAGTCCTTTACCCAGCTCTCCACGCGCCCCTGGCCGCACCAGGCACACAGCAGCATCACACCTGAAAACAACTCCATTGAAACTCCATTCAACGCCGCCTGCACCACCCATCCCCTCCTTAGCCTCGGCAGGCGCGCTGGTACGCCCTGCGCCGCGGCCCAGCGTGCTGCGCCGGGGTCGTGCGGCTAGCAGCGTCAGCGCACGGCAGGCACGCTTGCACCAGGCCTTGACCCAGCACCACGCCACTGGCCGGCAGCAGCGCAGATTGCCAGCACACCGCAGGTCAGTGCGCCTCGCAGGGGGGGGCGCGCGCCTTCACGACAGGCGCGAGCACGCCCGCCAGGTTGGCCGACTTTGCGTACGCCAGCGTGCGCAGCAGCACGCGGAATTGCAGCGGCGCGTCCACCACCACGTTGTACAGCTGCGTCAGCGCCGCCAGGCGCAGGTCTGCATGGCTGTCCACCTGCGCGCGGCGGCTCTGTGGACGCCCCCGGCCACAGCTTCTCAATGATCACACGCCGTGCAGTCCCGTTTGCAAGCGCCGCCAAAGCTGCGCTGGTCTGCGTGGCTGCCCCTTTTGCACGCCTGCGCTAGCTGCCTGCGCACGCGTGGCAGGCAAGCACATTGCACTGGCACGCACAGCAAAGGTCGCGCCTGTAGTGTCGGCCAACTACCACGTCGAAAGCAGACACTTGCAACCAAGCGTCAGCAGCTGCCTGGACTTGCAGGCGTGTTGCAGCAGCCGCGCGGCAGATGTTGCAGGGAGGTGCGTCACGGCGAGGGCGCAGCGCACCTTAGCCGTGAGGGCCGTCAAGACTGCGTCCACGGCCGCGTCCGCTGCAGCCTGGCCGGTAGCCGCCACGCGCGGCACCAGGTGGCACGCAATATTGACGCAGCACTCTACGTCAGCTGCGCAGCGCAAGCAACATGTCAGGCGAGGAGCACGTTTCAGTCTAGGAGCACACTCTGCTGCCGCAACTCTCTTCACGGCAACAGCGAGAGCGGTGCTGCGCGCCTCTCTCCGTGTCCTTGCTGAACAGCAGGTCAAAGTGCTGCACGAGCTGCTCCAGCAGCTCAGCATACTGCTGCTCCGCCTGCAGCGCCTCGCACTTGGCCGAGAACAGCGACCCCGGCGTGTCTGCCAGCGCCGTCCGCGCCTGCCGCACAGCAGGCAGCGTGTCGGCGCTCCCGGCGCAGCGCTTTGCGATCAAGCCGCCGTCCGTCACCGCAGACAACTTTGTTGCAAATAGTGTGCCTGAGCAGCGACATCAGCAAGTACTTTCACACACAGCCTGTGCGCGTATGACGGGGAGCGCGCGCCTGGCCCTCGTTCAGGAGCTCTGCAATGTGCCGCACGACTGCCAAAAAGCTGTCCTCCTCGGACGTCTCCACAAGTAGAGACTGGTTGGACGACATCGCCGGGCTTGAGACACACAAGGGAGTGGGCAGTGCTTGGCTGAAGCGGCAACCTTGCGCATTGGCACCTCGCCCCGTAATACTTGCCGGTACGGCCTCTGCGGGCGTTTACCAAGATTGCTACCTAGAAGGCACATTCGCTGCGCTGTGTCACAGGTGTCCGGCGTCCAGCAGCAGCTGCAGCACTGTGCATAAGCTGTGCCCAGCGCTTGCGGCCATGTTCAGGCCCGTTGCACGCATCGCCGCTCCGCCCTGCTGCTCCACCAGCGGCCGGCGGCACAGCGCCGCGCAAGGCCAGCCGGCGCTTGTTTGGCACGAGCCCAGCTCTCAGCGGCGCAGGCCGACACATGTTTGCAGGGCCAGCGAGGATGTGCAGGCGGACGACAAGGATGCAGCCGCGGAGGCGCGGCTGGAGGCTTATGAAAGGGGCGCGAAGCGCAGGCAAGGTGCGTTGCTCGTCTGCGCTCAGGCATCTTCGCCCGTGCTGCTTCATCAGTGCGCTCCCCCATCTGTGACTGCCTCCTATCGGTGTTGCGTCTGCCTCCACAGTGCTGTTGGAGGTACGCCTCCACAGTGCTGTTCTAGGTGTCTGCCTGCGTGTCACGAGTGCAGGACGCTGACGCAGAGGCTTATGCACAACTGGACTTCGGTGGGTGTTAGCCGTGGGTACAGTGTTGCGCTTCAGACATCGGTATGAAGCCACTGCGCTGCGCAGGCTCGCGCGCGGTGGCTGCTTCGGAGCGCCGCGCGGCCCTGCTCAGGGCGGAGCAGAAGGGCGGCGACGGTCTCAGGGCAGAGTGGCCCGAGAAGCAGCTGCTGCCGGACGGCTGGGAGACGATGAACTTTGGCCAGCGCTTGACTGAGCTGTACCTGGGCAAGCGCGGGGCTCTGTTCTGGTTCAATAAGGCCGCGTACGCATCCATCTACATCATCTTTGGCGGCTGGGTGGTCTTCCGATTTGTGCTGCCCGCCTTGGGCCTGTACAGCTTGACCAACGACCTGACCTCGCCGCCTGCGCCCTGAGTGCGGCCTCGCGCCGCATGTGCCCCTGGTGTGGCAAGTACTGTGCTGTGACGTGCAAGTGCGTTTGTCATTATGCTAGGCTGCTAGAGTACTGCGTGACGTTTGCGATACAGAAGTGTAGCGCTGTGGGCACAAAGGTCGATGCCTGAAGAAATGCTGCTAAACCGCATAAAACGCTGCCCAGCATCCTACGCATGCGCCTGCTGACAAGCAGCACACCTGATTTATGTTTTCAGGATGGGCTGGCCCTGCGCGTCGAGCGGCCACGGCTTGCCTTCTACGTCCACCTGCGCCGACGGCAACAAGAGCTGATATTTTCTCTCTGCTGTAGAGTTTGAGAAGCGCGGCATGAGCGCAGCGCGGTGCGTTGCACACCGGCACGTCCAGCTTACGCAGCTGTGGCGTCGACCACGCGTAGTCTTTTACCATAGCCCACTCTACGGGCCGCCCAAAGTTTTTCTGTGGGCACGCGAAGTTGCTTAATATGAAAGCCAGGAAAGGTGCTGCGTGCTTCGGACAACAGCCCGGGCCTCCACCTTGAAGTTGTCTGTGAAAATGCGCTGCGCCTCCTTGAACTCTGGCGTGGAGAAGGAGAGGCGCGGGTCCTCGTTCTTGCGCATCTCCTCCAGCTGCAAGGCACAAGCCCTCAAAACCTACCGCCACCGCATACACGGCAAGCCCAGCACTGCGCTTGCAGCACCTTCTTCACGTGGGCGCGCAGCTCCTCGATGAGCGCCTGCTGCGCGGGGTCATTCGGGTTTGCCCGCTTCTCAAAATCGGCCTGCTCGCGGCAGGAACCGACGGCTCAGCATCGGACTGCATGCCCGCCTGTACGTTTGCCGCCAGGCGGCTGCCTGGCTGAGCAGCGTACCAGCTTGGCGTGGTCCTCCTCGCCGAACTTGTTGCCTATGAACGTGGCCATTTGAAAGCACAGCAGAACCGCGATCAAGCTTTAGTGTAAAAAGGACTGCTTCTGCCACTTCGACTTCCTGAGGACCGACGGACCATCCTGCCAGGACGCGGAGCTCCTCTTCTGCAGGGCCAGAGGGTTACGCTGTAACGCAACCCTGCTCCTGCTTTACTTGCTTTGCAATTCGTATTATAATCTTCGTGACAGCTGTGCTTCACTGGCTCTGTCTCAGCTAGCCAAGCTCTCAGACACCACACTCTGAGTGGCTGGCGCCAGAGGATGAGAGGCCGCGTGGAGGAGGTTGGTGAAGCTCAAGGTGCAGAAGGCCTCCTCCCTTATACAAGCCCACCCGCCCGGGTTGCCCCCAAGCAGGGCAGCACAGAAGCGAGTGTGCACCTGCAGGAGTGCCTGCGCCGGTGGAGCTCAACCCCGTCACGTGGCGGCCAGCCGCGCGCTCAGTGTCGCCACCGCAGGCGTGCTTGACGAACATATGCTTGCTCAAGCACACAGGCGGTGCACCTACTGCTCGTACTTGTACTGGCCTGGCTGCAAGACAGACCTGGGGACTGCCTGCACGGGCTTGCTCGCTGACGCGTCTGCTGAGCATGCATAATAGCCCGCGAGGGCAAACAGTGCCCCCCCTGCGCCTGCCACAGCAGCGGCTGCTGAAGCGCACCATGTCCTAGGCTGAGCGCTGCAGCGGCGCGCAGCGGCGCGCAGTGTCCCTCTCGCCCGCGCGGCGGCCCTCGCGTGACGCGGCGCGGCTGCCCGCGCTGCCTCAGGCGAGCCTGCATGCCCCACGATGTGCCCCGAGCGATGTGATACATGATGCCTACTGTTCTGCTGCAGTGGATGCGCTGGCATTGCTGGCAGCACGCTTGCAGCACGCTTGCAGCATCGCATCATAAGGGCGCTCGGGCAGAGCAGGGTCAAACCGTTCTGCAGCAACCACAGCAACCACAGCCAGGCAGCAGCAGGTGAGATGGACCATGCGAACGGTGTGCCGCCTCTCATCCGCGCTGCACGCTTGTCCACGTTTGCAGGCATGGGAGGGCCCTGCGGTGGCTGAGTCGCAGCTGGCCGTGCCGGAGGCCAGCGCTCGGCTCGGCGCGAGCGGCTCCGCCCGCGCCTGGGAGGGCCCGGGCGAGCTGCATGCCGATCTGGCGAGCTTACGCGCTGGGCTAACGCAGCTGACGCAGCAGTTGTGGGCGGCCGAGCGCCGACGCTGCGATGACCTTGCGGAGCTGCAGGTGCCGGTGTTGCTCGGCTGGCCCGCACTCATTGCTCGGGTTTCTCATGCGCCGTGACATGCTTTGGTTCACGCTCTCCCCATTAGCTTTGCAGGTCTGCTCAGGCTTGCCAGCAGCCTTCCGCCGGCTGACGTCAGGGCCTGGTAATGCTGGCGCGACACACGGCGCTGTGCAGATATGCAGCTGCCCCGCGCAGGCGCGCGTCGCCGAGGATGTACGGCGGGGCGCGTCGGCGGGCGCGGCAGGGTGCGAAGCGCGGCTCGCACAGCTCGGCCAGCGCGTGGACGAACTCGCCGCCGCCAGCAAGTGCGCGCCCGCCGGGGCCTGCTACCCCAGCAGGGGAGGCATCAGCCTGGAGGACCTGGCCTGGCTGTTGAGGCGCTGCCAGGTCGCGGCGGGCCTGTTGCATGCTCGCAAACACCCCCCCGCTTCACACAGCGGCAGCTGGTGCGGCGTGCATGTGCGGCGCGCGCGCGGCGTGGCTGTCCACAGCTTGTGCTGGGCGGCCGCGCATGTACGAGCCACGCTCTCCGTGACACGGAATGGTGGCTGTGTCGGCGACCTGGCCTCCCCTGCTGGAACCTCTGCTCCCTGCTGCTCGCCATGCAGATGCCCGCATTGCTGAGCCACGCGAGAGCAAAAGAGCACAGCCTCTTGACAGATGCGTGCGCATGCAGACGGTCTGCGGCCGGCCAGCTGGCCGCGCTGGCGCACGTACGGGACTCCGCGCGCGACGTGGGCGCCGGCATCGCCCGGGGGCGCGCCGACCTGGAGGCCGTGCTGCGCGCGGAGATCCAGGCGCGCGCATAGTTTGCTGAGCACGGGGGGCGCATTCAAAGCTCTGCGCTCCTCAGCAAGAGGGAGACCAAGCAGCGGTCCAACTAGATGACATTTTGTGACAATAGCCCATGGTGCGCGGCCGTGAGGCAGCACAGAGCGCCCGCAGGCGCGCACGGAGGGCCAGGCGCGCGGGGAGGCGCGCGCGACCGCCGCGCTCGCCGACGCGGCGGCCGGCCTGGCCGATGAGCAGCGCGCGGCCGCGGTCGCGGCCGCCACGGCCGTTGCTGCGCTCACGCAGCGATTCGATGCGCTGGCGGCGGCCGCCAGTGCAGCCACTGCGCATCAGGTGGCGGATCTGTGGGCACGGCAGCTCACCTTTCTGACACATATGTGTGGGTTGGGTTATGGCTGGCCTGTACAGTTTGTATGCTGTGTGTGCCTCTGGCCACAGCGCTGTGTCCATGTATGTCGCGGGGCCGTCTCCCGTGCTGACCAAGCCCCTCGTCTGGCTGCGCGGGGGCCCAGGCCGCTGAGCTGGAGGCGTGCGCGGCAGAGGCGCGCGCCAGACAGGAGCCCGCCCACGAGCGTCAGGCGCTCGGGGCCGCGGGCGCGCTCGCGGCGCGCTTGGACAGGTCCGACGCGGCCGCCTGCGCCCTGGCGGAGCGGGCCGCCGCAGAGAGCGCGGCCGTGCTAGGCCGCCTGGCGGGCGTGGAAGCCGCGGCGGGGGGCGCCGCGCGCGGCACGGCAGCCCTGGAGGGCCTGCAGGGGCAGGCGGCGGCCGCGCACAGCGCCGTGCTGGGCCGGCTGGCGGACCTGGAGGCGGCCGCCGAAGCTGACGCGGCGCGGGCGGCGGCCGCGGGCGACTGGCGGCAGCAGGGCGCCGCGCAGCGCGCGGCCGACCTGGCCCGCCTGGAGGGTCTGGCGTCGGCGCTCGAGGGCCACGCGCAGCACGCGGCGGCCGCCGGCGGCGCCCTGGCCGTGCGGCTCTCGGCGGTGGAAGCGGTCATGGACGCCGCGCTGCGCGGCGCGGCGGCCGCCGCGGAGGAGCGGGCGGCCGCGGCGTCGGCGGCGGGGTTGGCCGTGAGCGCCCTGGCCGCCTCGCTGGCCGAGCGGCTCGCTGCGGTGGAGGCCAGCGTGCAGGCGCAGGCCGCAGGGGCGGCGCAGGGCGCGGACGCGCTGCAGATGGAGCTGGCGGCCGCGGGGCGGCAGGCGCAGGAGCTGCGCGCTCGCGTAGCGGACCTGGAGGCCGGTGCGGCCGCGAAGGGCGCTGCGCAGGCGGCGGCGCACGCGGAGCAGCGCGGTGCCTGGCAGGCGGCGGCCGCGGCGGGCCGCGCGGCGGCCGAGGCTGAGCTGCTGGGGGTTCGCACGCGGACCTAGACTTGGCATGAAGCGGCGTGCGCGCGTGCGCGCGTGAGCAGCAAATGCATGCGGCCTCACAGGCTTGGTGTCACACACCATTTGCTTGGCTGCGGAGCGCTGCAAGGCGGTGGTTGCGCGGCGCTGCCCTGTCAGATCTATGTACGGGGTCCATGGATGTGTTCGACTCTGTCGCTGGCCGCTGCCAAGCTTGCTTGCAAGCAGGAAGGCCCTGTAATCACGCATGAGAACATGCGCGCGCGGGGCAGAATGTGGCGCTGCTGGAAGCGCGCATGCAAGCGCAGCTGGAAGCGCTAGCGGCCGCCGCGGCCCCGCCGGCGCCCGCCGATGCCGCGCCGGACGCGGACGCTGCGGCGGCCGCGGCCGCGCAGGCGCAGGCCGCCTCGCTGCGCGCGGAGGCTGAGCAAGCTGCCGCTGCGGCTGTAGACGCCCGCGCGGCGGCTCTGCGCGCGGAACTGGAGTGCGCGGCACAGACCCATGCGGAGACCCTGCGCACTGACCTGGAGCGCGCGGCGGATGCCCGGGCGGCAGCGCTGCAGGCGGAGCTCCGAGTGGCCGTGGCGTCGGGCGTGGCTGCCTCGCAGGCCGAGGCCGGCCGCGCGGCCGATGCGCAGGCCGCCGCAGCGCAGGAGGCCGCCGCCGCCGCGGCAAGCAGGGGCACGGCAGCCCTACGCGCGGAGCTCACTGGGGCCATGGTCTCGCGCATCGGGGCGCTGCAGGTGGCGCCGCGCGGGGCGGGCCTACTGTGCTCCAGGATAATCCACCGGGCATGCAAGAACAAAGCAGGGCAGCCTTGCATGCCGAGCAACACAAGCGAGATTGCGGAATTGCTTGCGAGGGTGGGTGCGCCTGCATCGCTTCTCTGCAGCTGTGTGACTTGGCTGTTGCATGCGCGGGGTGGCAAAGCAAGCTGCGAGCTGTGTGGTGGCGGGGCGCTGCAGGTGCACTTGACGGAGGCGGCGGAGACGCAGCTGGCGGCGCTCCGCGAGGACGTTCGCGCCGGCACAGGCGCCGCGCTGGCCGCGCTGCGCGGCGAGCTGAGCGCGCCCATGGCGGCCGCCTCGTCAAAGGCTGATGCGCTGGCGGCGGGCATGGCCGCGCTGCAGGCCACGTCGGCGGCGGCGGCTGCGCATGCGGGGGAGCAGGCGCGCGGCACTGCTGGCTCTGGGACCTCACGGCACACCAAAGTCCAGTGCTGCACCTAAGCAATCCTAGGGTGCAGCAAAGCACCCGTTTGCAGGTGCCAGGTACAGACATGTAGAATCCAGCGCACCTGGCGTACAGTTTCGAAGTGGTCTGCCTGCGGTTATATGCATGCAGGCTAGTCACAACCGTGCAGTCCCGGCATGGAGGTGAGCGCACTAGTGCGCACGTGCAGCGGCCAAGGCAGTGTGCAGCATGTTGGTTGTGCCCAATCACCCCCAAACACACGTTCTCACATTTACACGGACCAACCTTGTCCAGGTGTCGGCCTGCGGAAAGCCGGTCGTTGCACATCAGGGAGCCGTGGGCGCGCAGGCGGCAGCGGTGCGCGCGGCAGCGCAGGCGGCCGCGGACGGCCTGGTGGCCGAGGTGAACGCCACGCTGGGGCGCGTGAATGGCGAGATCAACGCAACGCTCGCGCGGCAGCGCGCGGATGGCGAGCGCCGCCTGGACGAGGCGCAGGCGCGCGCGCTGGGCGAGGTGGCCGCGCTGGCGGCCGCGCTGCGGCGCCAAGGTATCAAGGTTTAGGGTCTAGGGCCAGGTCGCTGTCACCCCAGGACTGAAGGTCTGCTGCGGTCTGCGGCTCAACCGAGGCCTAAGCCCGCACCAAGTCTGGTGCGGATTCAGGCATTAGGCTGCGCCGGCGAGCACGCACCGGAGACTGGCCATTGAGGTTGGGACCAGAGCCTGTTGCGCCATGGCGACGCAACCGGCGGCGCACTTTTGTTACACCTCGTCAAGGCTTGGTGGGGCAGGAATGCGTGACACCAGTTGTCGCGGGGCTGGCGTGGCGCCAGGGCGCTGCCCCAGCTGCAACCCGTCACGACTGGCTAGTCCAGTCTCACGATGCTAGCACCCTGGTTGCTGCTGCACAGGGCGCCAGCCAAGGGCAGCCTGCAGGAGCCTACGGGCAAGGCCCCGCTCAGAAGCGTTATCATGTTGGACCGGCAACCCATGGGCCTGCCTCATCCATTGCAGGCGTGCGGACGCAGTGCATGTCGGCACGCACCTCAGAGGGTGGTGGCTGCTAGTCTGCCAGACGCGCAGGCGCCAAAACAACCACAGACATGGGCTCGGGTCTTGCTGGTCAGCCGAGGCCTGCAGGGCCTGCGACGATTGGGGGCGCAGGCTGCAGCCCATGCCGGCGGTGGCCGTGCCAGCAAGGCGCGCCCTCAGATCGCAAGGACAAGAAAGTGCAGCACAGGCGCCGCACGTCCAAACAGGCGCTGCCCAGCACCTGAGGCAGCACGCCGGCTGCATGCGCAGCGAGTGCGCCGGCCCTGCGGCGTGGCGGCGCCCCGCCCCCGGCCCATCGCACACAGGGCACACCGGGCCGCCCTGCCCTCCTGGCACTGCACGCGCAGCGCCCACACAGGCGGCCGGCCCGGCGGAAGCCGCAGGCAGCCTCAGACAGCGGCGCCGCCGCCGCGCTGCACCTGCGCCGAGCCCGGCGCGGCGGGCGCGCCGCCCGCGCCGTGCAGCAGCGCCGCGCGCGCCGGCGCGCTCAGGACGGCCTGCTGCAGGTCGCGCGGCATCTGCGCGAACAGCGCGCACAGGCCGCGCCGCAGCGCGCCCGCGCGCGCGGCCGCCTGCGCCGCGGCGGCGCCACGGCGGCTCAGCGCCGCGCCGACGCGGGGTGCTCAAGCACCAAGCCGGGTGATACCATCGCACATTGCCTTCCATACACGCGCAAGGCACAACAGCCACGCAGGCGCAAGCGCTCGGGCGCACGCGCCGCCCGCAGGTGCCTAGCACCTGCTCACGGCCTTGAGACCGGAAGATAGCTCACCAGGACGCGCAGTCCCTTCTCTGCTCATTGCCTGCGCCATCAGTCCGACCGGCCGCAACTAAACCCGCCTCTCAGGCAGCGCGCCGGCCGCGCCCCTGACCCCGGCGGACTACCGCCAAAGGCGCAGGGGCGCGCCTCGGGCGGCGCGGCGGGCGCGCGCGCGGCGGCCAGCGCGGCCTCCAGGTGGCGCTCCAGGCCCGAGAACGCCTCCACCATCTCCACGTCCGGCCAGCCGGCCACGTCGGGCCCCTGCCCGCGCTCGCGCGCCGCGTCCGCCCACGCCGCCGCCTGCGGCGCGCGCGCGCGCCTGGGCCGCCTGCCGGCTTCCGGTCCAATGCGCGCGGGGGCGCGCTGGCACAGCGCATGGCGACCGCCAGGGTCTTCACTGTGGGAGACACGCCCTGCGGGGCACGCATGCGCGCAGCCCGCCGCGCCCGACACACGCCCGCCGCCCAGCCGCCTGACTGACCCCGCCTGCGCAGGCAGGCCGAGCGCACACGGGCGCCCGCCTTCGCCCGCGCCGGGCCCTTTGCAGCATGAAAACACTGAGCTGTGCACGGAGAGCTGTGCGCGCGCGCGGGCGTGCCTGCCAGGCCCAGGCCGCGCCGCGCCGCCGCTCGAACCAGGCCAGGAAATTGGGGCTCTCCAGCAGGCGGCGGTAGAATGCGGCCGCGCCCGCGCCGCCGCCCAGGCGCTCCGCCAGCACGGGCGCCAGCGGCGCGCGCGGCAGCGCGTCCAGGAACGCCGCGTGGCTGAACGCCGGCAGGTGCGGCGCGCCGTCTGCGCCGCGCGGCCAGGGGCGTCAGGGTGTGCTTGGAGTTGAGGTGGAGGCGTCACCGCCCACGACCTGCAGCGCACGAGTGATGCTCGATGCCGCTGGCTCCCTGCAGGCGTGGTCAAGGAGCGCGGGTGCCAGCGGCGCAGCGGCCCTTCGCGGTGCTGCAAGACGGGGTTGCCTTGCTGGCCCGCTTGTGCTGAGCCCACTGGAGCAGGAGCCGTGGAGGGAGGGCCGGCGTGTGACAGACTTGTGCTGGCAGAGCTTTATCAGGTAGAGCGGGAGGCAACCCCGCCTGCCTGCTGCCACCCGAGGCCTGCTTCTACCAGACACTGATGCTCCTGCACAGTGACCACACGAGCACACATCTGCTCTCAGTGTCCACGTAACCCTGATGTGCGGCAGTGAGTATGTGAAAATGGTGAAAAAGAGGACAGGCCGCGCCACTACGGAGCGCAGCACTGTATGCTCGCAGGCCGAGGCTAGGCGCATGGCTAAGTAGCAAGCGCTCTGCGCATAGCTGAGCCCTCACGCACCAAGGGGCACAGGTGCGTCGCCGGGCGGCGGCGGCGCGGGCTCGAGGTACGGCGCAAACGGCGCCAGCAGCGCCGCAGTGAGCGCGGCAAAGTGCCGCCGCAGCGCGGCCGAGTTGGCGGCCGCCGCGCTCGCGGATTTGACCGCGCCGTCGCGCGCCGAGGTGATCACCATGCTGCGCGCCCCCGCGCCCCCTCGTCAGCCGCGGCAGCCCGGCCGTGTGTGGGCCAGTGCGGAACGCACTGGCTGCCAGTGACAGCAAGGCCGGCTGGTCTGCAGCCAAACCCGCCTCAGGCCGTGTGCAGCTGCCCCTCGGCAGCAAGGTACCATCAGCAGCCAGTCAGGCCGCATGCAGGACAGTGGCCAGACGGATGGGGGCCCAGCGCGCGAGCGTCACCGCTCGAGCAGCGCGCGGTCCGGCCGCGTGAGCGGCTTGTACGCCAGCCACAGCGCTTCCGCGTGCTCCGTCAGGAGCGCCTGCGCCCGCAGCCGTGTATTGCACCAGCCGTCCAATGAGGCAGTCGCCAGCACGCTGGGTATGAAGGCAGTGATACAATCGCACACCGGCCCCCCAAACAGCGTCATCAGCGGGCCCAGCAGCTTGGTCGACAGAGCTCACGCTGAAAGCATGGCGTGGCAGCGCCGCGCGCCGCGCGCACAGCCGACCAGCACAAGGCAAGCCAGCGGCGCCCTGCGGCGCGGCTTGCTCCGCAGCGGCGGCACCTGCGGCCCGGCGGCGCGCTTGCGCATGGCCGCGTTGAGCCGCGCCAGGCGCCCGCCGCGCCCGGCGGCCCCGGCGGCCGCGCCGCCGGCGCCGCCGCGGTCGGCAGCCGCCGCGCCCGGAGGCGCAGAGGCCGCGGGGGCGGCCCCGTTGGCGGAGGCGGGTGTGGGCCGCTGCGGCGGCGCAGGGCGGCTGCCCGTCGACAGCACATTCGGCCACGTGGGCAGCGCCTGCCGCCCACGATGCATCAGTCATGCAGACAACTCAATGCTGCTTGAAGCTTGACGCACCTCCTGGAGCCGCGGCGCGCAGATGCTGCAGGCGGCACAAGGAGCACGCAGCTCAGCACAAGCAGCTGTGGCAGACTTCGGCGTCATGAGGCAGCTCCCTGCTTGTAGAGAGAAAGCGTCGGGGCAGTCAGGCGCCTTTCACGCTGTTGCCAAACAGGCAGCGGGCCCTGCGGCAGTGCCAATGCCCTCAGCACAGGCCACAACTGTTGCAGGGCAGTCGCCGCGCATGGCGAGAACCTTCAGGATGTACAAATTCGTGATGCCGAGCAGGCGCGGCAGGCGGCTGGCGCCCGCCGGCAGCTGCCCGCCGGCCAGCGCCGCGAATGCCGGGTCGTGGATGGTGAAGTAGGGCCGGAAATCGGCCGCATACGGCAGCGGCGTCACCAGCGCGACCAGCGCGGCCACCGCGGCCGAGCACTCGCCTGCCGCAACGGGGCGGCCGGTGCGCGTCACGTCTGCGGCAGTTCGGGCCGCTGGCCGCGCACCCGCCTGCCGTGAGGGGGGCCTGGCGCGCGTCACATCTGCGGCAACCCGGGCCGATGCAGCAGTCGCTAAATGCAGCACACTACGCGCAGCGCCCTGCTCTGCCGCGCTCCCTACAGGTTCAAAGACAGCAGCAGGGCGTGGTGTGCGCCGCGACGTGCGGCGGAAGCGCACCGGGCACATAGCGATGCTGTGCGGTGGGGCGCTGGCGCGCCTGGCGAGGGCGCGACGACGAGCAGCGGCTGGGCGAGCACGAGCAGCTCCCACAGCACCCACGCCTGCTCGGCCACCTCCCGCATCGGTGTCCACAGGTCCGCCTGCGCAGTAGTTACCAGCTTCCAGAGGTACACTGCCCATGTCTTGGAGAGCAGCGGGCTTGCTGTCTGGCTCATGCAAGCGGACTTGGAAGTAAAGGTGACCCCCACACACGCGCACTGAAGTGTGTCGTAGCGCCGCCCTCGGCTCATACGCCAGCGGGCAGAGTGCGCGCGCAGTACGAGCCGGCGGGTGGCAGCACCAGAGCACAGCCGCCCAGTTGCGCACCTTGAAGACAAACGTGAACATTTTGCAACAGCGTGTGGCACCCCCGGCGCACCTCAAAAAAGGCGCCGCGCGGCGTGTTGGCGCCTGCGACCAGCGGTAGCGGGTCGGCCGGGTGCGCGAGCGGCTCGCCGTCGCCGGCGGGCGCCGCCGGCGGCAGCGCCGCGGGCGCGGCCACAGCCGCCGGCAGCGCCACGCCGCCCAGCACGACCAGCGGGCGGCCCGCGCTCGACGGCGGCTCCCACTCCAGCACCTCCAGGTACACCTGCGCCCGGTCGGCCTCTTGACCTCACCGACAGGTTTTGAGGGTGGGACAAGGGTGTAGACATGCTTGCAACAGCAGTGCTGCAGGCAGGCAGGCACGCAGGGGCAGCGGACAGTGAGGGCAGGCGCGGTCTCCTCCCTGAGCTCCAGGGGCAGCATTTTCTAGACCTGCAGAGCAGGGGTTGCATGCCATGCACAGGCTTCACAGGGCCCTACACACAACAAGCACGCGGGGTGCCAGTCGCATGCAACGCACCTCCACCAGGGCGGCGGGGCCACGGTTGAAGTAGAGCGCGCCCGCGTGCTGGCTCAGCGGGCGCAGCACGCTGGAGTGCGGCTGCGCGGCCAGGACCACGACCGACTTCTGCTCGCCGCCGCGCCGCAGCCGCTCGTCCGTGCGCTGCCGGCAGTACACAAACCTGCCCCGCCCAGTGGAGTGTGCACGCTGCTCACTGGGGCTGCTGGCACCGTAAGCGCCAAGCACGCGGGCCAGCCACGCAGCGCAGCAGCCCAGCTCCTGGTCGACCCAGTCGTAAGCTCAATGTGCAGGCACTGGCGAGGGCCACGCACCCATACAGAAATTCAGCGTCCTGGCTGTCATATCGCTGCTGGGCCTCTGCAACCGCCGGTGCGACGGAGCGCGCTGGGGCCCCCGCCACGCTGCCGCCGTCGGCACCAGGAGCGCCGCAGCAGCGCCGTATGCGGAAAAAGAATGTGCTGCGCGGTCGGAGGGCGTTTGAGAGCACGGCGCTGCTTTGGTCTTCACACCAGAGTGGGTGAATAACGCGCACACCTATCGCGCACGCTGCTGCGGGAGTGCAGCTCCATGGACATCGAGTCCTGTTGCACGAGGTGGCTCGTTCCTCAACCTGGCTTTAAGCAGGACTGGTCCATGCTGCAAATGCGCTGTTTCAACCACGTCCGCGCACCGGGAAGGCATGGAAGGCCACGGCAGCCAGCTCCTCGGCTGACAGCGCGCCCGGCGGGTAGCAGCTCTCCACTTTCTGGCCAACATCGATGTCGAACACCACGGAGCACAGTGCGGTCACCCACTCTGATATGTAGTTATCTATATCACAAGACTCGTACACCATCGCAGAGCCTCACTGCGCCTGGCGCTGGGCTGCACAGGGTCGCTGATGCAGGTTGCAACATTGCATTGGACACGCGAGGTAGCTCTCTGACCTTTTCAGGCACAAGCAAGCACTAGTCTGCAGTGCGGCTGCACAGATAGTCGTAGAGGATGGTGTTGAAGTTATTTGGTGTTGACCTTGAGTCGACCACTCCTAGCACCACACAAGATTATATATTACATTTAAATAATGGTGTTTCTGGAAACAGCATGGCAACAGCCGTCTCACATCCATCTTTATCCTGTCACACCATCAGCATAGCATCTGTGCTGCAACATGGGACGCTGGTGGATACTTACTGCTCAAGTCACAGGTCATCCTCATCATCTGCCAGCTCACCGCCCCCCTCCAACTCCTCTTGCTGGCGCCGCCTCTCCCGCTCCTCTTCCCGGCGCATGAGCAGGCGCGCTCTCAGCGCCGCCCGCAGGTCGGCCGTCGACTGGCCGGCCGGAGCTTGCGGTGGCGCTGCTGGCTCAGCGCCCTGCACAATGACTCTAGTCAGCAGGTGCTCAGCCCAATACACGGCGCCAAGAGCTCACGCATGGGGTAGAGCGCGAGGAGCTGCAATGCAGCTTGACTGGTGGCAACCCTGCCTCTTGCCGCTCTGCTTGACTACGACCACATCAGGTGCATTGCGCGGGCGTAAAGCAAAAGCGCGGACTGCTTTGCAAGTGCATGCGTAGGGAGCACCGGCCGCATCCACTGTGGCAGGGCAAGAACAGTGATGCTGCCATTTAAGATTGCGGTCAGCCCTCACAGAAGCAAGCCCTCAAGAACCTGTAGCGAGCAGGCAAACCCTGAGCTATGCCTCCGCCAGCCCTGCGCGCAGGCCCGCTCAGCAGTGCTGCGCGAGGCAGCACAGGCGGCGCGCCTGCGAGGCGTCCAGGAAGTGGTGGCTACGCTTGTGCGGGCGCGCCAGCCGCAGCTCCCGCCGCCGCTCGCTCTGCTGCCGCATCGCCGCGCACACGTCGTACACGCGCCACTCAAACGCCGCCTGCGCAGCCGGTCACCTGTGAGAACCCGGAAGGCTGTGTGGCAGTGTGCGCTGCGCACGCTGCGCACTGGCCGCGCCTGGCTTCCCGCATGGCGGGAGCGGCTGCGCTTTAAGTGAGTGCAGGCTGTGCCAGCATGCGCAGGCTGCGCTGCGTCCTCAGCATGCATGCACGCTTGCATGCACCCGCTTCAAGCTGCCTGGCGCACCCGCAGCAGAAACCGCAGAATGCGCAGCACCAGCACGCGACCCAGCATGGCGCGCAGCTCAGTGCGCTCGCACAGGCCCCCGCCCCTGTCCATGACCCTACCCTATCCCAACCCCACCCTACCCATCTCCCTACCCCTGTAAAGGGAGCGCGCGCGCGGACCTGCTCGCGGCAGCACGCCTCCAGGAAGGCCAGCGTGACGTTGGACAGGCGCGGCTCGGGCATGGCCTCGCCGTCGTCGCCCGCGCCCGCCGCGGCCCTGGACGCAAACGCCTTCCAGTCGTCGAACACCTGCGCGCACCGCGCAGGCTGCGCTCGACAGGCCAGGCCGCGCGCGTAATCAGAGCGTGCGCGTGCGCCGTGCGGCGCTGCATCTACATGTGGCATACCTGCCACCCGCGCACACCCCCGGGCTTTCAAGGGCCGGGCTTGTGCACGCCGCAGGTGTGCCGGGCGGCGCAACGCAAGAGCGAGCTGTGCCGCGAGCGAGGGCGAACCTGCAGAGCGCGCGCGGTGTCGTCGCCGCGGCAGGCGGCCTCGATCAGCGCCTGGAACATGGGCCGGTGCATCAGCGTCATGCCGGCGGCGCCCACGGCGTCAGCGCGCACCTGCGCCGTGTGCGAGCTCGGTCAAGGGTGATACCCAGCACCTAAAATTGCCCGCCAGCAGAAGAAAATATTGCATCACGCAAATGCCCACATTGCCTGCCTTCTCCTTGCCCCAATCGCTAGCCATATGACTGCATGTGGTCCCCATGGTGAGCTCAGGCAGACTCAACCACACACAGCATCTGACGCTGGAAGCTCGTGCGCTGTCCACCCTGCTGCAGGCCGCCAAAGCACAGCCCGGTACCTGTACACCGCAAGCGCACACACCAGAGGTGGGCCGCGCCCGCCCAACATGAGGTCGGCATGCTGTGCGCGGGGCCGCACGCGCCTGTGCCCCAGGGTGCACAGCGGGCGGGCCGCGCCTGCTGGTACAGCCGGAAGGCGGTGGCCAGGTCGCCCGCGCAGGCAAAGCCGTGCACCAGCGCGCCGACGGCGGACAGGTGCGGCACGACCGGGCGGCGCGCCAGCGCGGCGCGGCGCCCGCGCTGCGGCAGCGGGTGCGGCGCGTCGGCGCTGTGCCGCGCGCCGCCGGAGCGCGCGCCGGCCTTCGCGCCCCTGCGCCTGGGCTGCAGCGACGGCGGCGGCGGGCGGCTGGACCCGGGCGCTGGACTCGCGCTGCCAGGGCTGCCCGTCGCTGCTTCACCGGCAGACCCTGTGCCAGACCCCTGGGCTGCCGCGCCGACCGGCGCCGGCGACGGCGCGATGGAAGCCGCACGGCTAGCATCCGGGCTGGCGCCTGGCGCGCCAGCTGCGGCCGCCGCGGCCGCTGCTGCTGCAGCACTCTCCGCTTCGGGCTCACCAGGGCCTGCCGCACCCAGCGGCTGGCTGGGCGCGGGCCGCGGGCGCTCCAGCAGGGGCGCCGCCTCGCCCGCAGCGCCTGCGCCGCCGCCTGCATGGGCGACGCGCGCAGCGGCCGCCACTGCGCGCGGGCCGGAGACTCTGTCGACCACGGGCGCGCGCCGCCGGCCCCCGTCGCCGGCGCTCCGGCCCTCGGGCGCAGGCGCCGACTCAGCGCAAGCGGCGTCAGCAGCACCTGCCAGGGGCGGAGCGCCCGCGGCCTGCCGGGCCGGGCCAGGCCGGCCGATTCGCTCGGGGCTGTGCCCGGGGCTCGGCCGCCCGGCGCCCCAGGCCGACTCGGCGGCGGTCATGTCCTCGAACACGCGCAGCGCGGCGCCCGGCTGCGAGGCCTTGCAGAGCGCAATAATGAGGTCGGAGCCGGCTGCGCGGGAGGGCTCGGCGCCCTCCGCGCGAGACTGCCTGCGCGCGGCGCGGGCCCCCAGCATGAGCGCCATGCAATCACAACAGCGGCACCTTGGATGTACAGTAGACAGCCTGCTCCCCGCCGATAGCACTGTGTGACACACTGTATCTCACGCCCGCACCACATGTGAAGCAGCCATGCCTATTCAACCGATACTTTCAAAGTTGTCGATTTCAGCAATACATGGTATGTGGGCTCGCACAGCGCCTTAGGTGCTTTGAGTAGCGCCACGAGCATGATGCCGGCATTGGGCAGATCGAAAGCCCAGCGTGCCGATTGTCACAGGCGTGTTTGCAAAGTCTGCAGGCACGCGTAGCCTAGGCGCAGGCGCAGCGCGCGGCGCACCAGTACAGCGCGGCCGCCTCAGCCGACAGCCCCGCGCGCGCAGCCGCGCCGGCCAGCACCGCGTCGGTGTCCGCGAACACGGGCAGGCCGAGCGTGCGCACGAGCGAGCGCATGCGCAGCGCGCGCAGGATGCTGGCCGGCGCGAGCGCGCGCACCACACTGTTCAGCGCGTCCGCCTGCATCGCGCCGTGCGCGCGCGCACGCTCCTTCACCAGCTCCACCGCCTCGTCCACCCTGCGCGCGCAGGCGTCGTTGGCGCTCACAAGCCGCAGCGCAGGGGTGCACCAAGCCTGCCGCAGTAACTGCTGGCGCTGTACTGCGCCTGGCACCTGCCCATGAGGCCAAAATTCCGGACATGCTTGGTGCCCCCCCTGCAGGCGACGCCCCTTGCAGCGTGTGGCACAGACGCAGCCCAGCGCGGGCAACGGGAGTGGCGGACAGGACGCCGTCGCGCTGCAGGGATGCGTGCGCACTGGCCGGTGGCGGTGCAGATGCGGATGAGCACGTTGTGGCACACATCCGTGGGCGTGATGCCCAGGTCGCACGCCTGCGGCACCAGGGCGCCACGAGGCGTTTATACCCTGCACAGCCTGCCTTGATGCATGACTGCCACGGACGCGCAAATGTGCTCCTCAAATTTCTACGTCAGCACTCACCTGCCACACGATGTGCCACAGAAAACTGCTGGCCAAGCCCGCGCTCAGCGGCTCTGCTGCAGCACCGCTGGTGTGATGCTCCCGCCCGAAAAACCGCTGCACGCGCGCTGCACCACAGCATGCGGCGCTTGCCGCGGGGGAGCCGGGGGCGGCGCGCGCGCCTCGCGGTACAGCTCGAGCGCGCGCCGCACGGCCCAGGCGCTGCGCTCGGGGTCCTGGCACAGGCGCTCGCACGCGGCGAGCAGGCAGCCGTACGTGACCGCGGTCGGCGCCACGCCCGCCGCCTGCATCTCGCCCAGCACCTGCCGGCGCGACCGCGGTACCCACGTCGGGACACGCGCAGTGCTCGATCACTGCCCTCAGCATGCTGCTCATTTCAATTGCCCCACACAGGGGCCGGTGCACCGCGCTGCCAGCATGCCTGACGCGGGCGCCACAACACTAACCCCATACGGCGCGGCCCGCCCTGAGCGGCGCCGCACCTCGAACGCGCGCAATAGAGCGGCCTCCGTGCCGCATTGCACGCACGCGTGCGCGAGCGACGTGAATGCCAGCACGCCCGGCGGCACGCCGGCAGCACGCATGGCGGCGATCAGGCGCTCGGCGCCGGCCGCGTCGCCGGCCTTGGCGCACGCGTGCAGCAGCGCGCCGTACGTCGGCTCGGACGGCGCCAGCGCCGCCGCCTGCATCGCCTGGAATGCCGCGAGCCCGCTGCCGACGTCCCCGGCCTGCCGCGTGCGGCACGGCCAATGGCATCAAGACAATGGCAGGCGAGACGGGCAAGCTACAGGGCAGCGCGCCGTTCAGCACTATGCGCTCGCCAGCATCCAAGCTGCTTTGAATTGGAGCACTACACGCGCAAGACTGGCATCTCAAGTGAGCGCATAGAAGAAGTGCGGGCTGCCCAGCGTGGGCCCTGATAGCATGGGATGGGGGCTTGCGGCGCGCCTGCGCATGCGCAGCGATGGCAGTGTTGAAGGAGATGTCGTTGGGGGCTGGGCCGCGCTGCTGCATGCCCTCCAGGACGGCCGCTGCCGCCGCCGCGTCCCCGGTCGCCGTGTACACATTCATCAGCGCGTTCAGCGCCATGCGCGTCCCGCTGCGCAACATCACCGCGACAATATCAGGGGTTACCCTAAGCCTGACCCTAACCCTAACTCCGTCAAGTATGCGGAGCGCAGATGCGGGTTGGAGCGGCGCAGGCGCGGGGCGCGCACTCTTCGTAGGCGGCGCTGCAGCGGTCGGCCGCGCGCGCCACGTCCCATCGCGCGCCGATCTGCACATACGCGGCGGCCGCGGCGCGCAGCAGCTCCGGCGTGGGGCTCGCCGCGCAGCAGCGAAACAGCTCCACATACATGTGGCTGTCCGGCATTGGGTGGTCCTGCGCGCGGCGCGGCGCCATTGGCGGCCGGCGCCGGGTGTCGCTGCTGCGGCGGGGAGCGGCATGCGTCCTCTACTCCTACAAGCCGTGCAGCCCATGTCGGGCAGCACGGCGAAGGCGCCGGCCGCAGTATGCTCTGTGCCCCTGCTGGCCGCACTGACCCGGCGCGCTCGCGGCTGCCGAGAGCGGCTGCTGAGCCTGGCCGGGTGGCCAATGACATGTGCCAGAGGAGGCAGACAGGCGCGGGCGCCCCGCGCGCCGCACCTGCAGCGCCTCCCTCCAGACGCCGAGCGCGCGCTCGGGGATGCCGGTCGCCGCGCACAGCTTCAGCAGCGCGCTGTACACACTGCGCGCAGCGCGCGGCTCCCCCTGGTCAGCAACATCACGCATACAGCTGTGCTACACAGGGCAGCGTCAAGCAGTGAGCGGCTGCAGGTGTACTTCGCCTGCGCACGCACAGCATGGCCAGCAGGCTGTCCCAAGCTCGGCAGGCACTGCCAGCGGCGCGACCTCTGCGACACACCACGCAGTTGGTGAGCAAGCCGGCAGAGGTCGTGCAAGAGCTGCGAGCTGCTGCTGAAGAACACAGCAGCTGATACTGAGCTCTGCAAGGCCGAAACATGCGCGCCTGCGGTCGGGCGGGCAGCGCGCGCGCAGCTCGGCCACCTCGGCGAACAGCACGGCCACCTGGCCGCGCACCAGCTCCACGCCGCTGGCCGCGAGCAGCAGCATGAACAGCACACGGCTGTTGGTCTGCACGCCGCGGCCCTTAGCGTCCGCGAGCACCTGCGCCACGCTGGCGCCCTGTTCGCAGGCTGTCCGGGGTGCGCTCCACAAATGAGAGCCGCTGCTGCACCATGCCAAATACCTTCAGCCAGACTTTCCATTCAGGGCGCACGTGCCGCTTACAGCAAGGATAACCTAACCCCTATCACCCACCCTCCCAAAGCAAAAACCCCCGTGACATGCTGTGTGCTGGCAGCGGGGCGCGCGCCTCCAGCAGCCAGGCGCCGTCGGCGCCGCGCCAGTGCCACACGACGTCGTACAGCGCGGACAGCGTGAGCGCGTCGGGCGGCGGCCCGCGCGCGCGCATGTCCTCGTACAGCGCGCGCGCGGCCGGCGCGAGCGCCGCATCGTGCGCCGCGGCGCGGATCAGCGCGTTGCACGTTTGCGTCTCGGCTGCCAGGCCAGCGGCCTGCATGCGCTCCCGCACGCGCCAGGCGCCCTGCGCCACAGGTTTGACCAGTAGGCCCAGGAACGATGTGACGGCCACAGGCGCTTGAGGCGTACACACAAAGCAGTGCCACATGTTATAGCCCAACACATGAAGAGGACCTAGCACCATTTGTGGTCGATTTCATGACGAAGGCCGCAGAATCGCGTGATACACCACGGCTGAGCATGGCGGCTGCCGCGGCGGTCAAGGCTTGCTGCATGATACACAACAACACACAGTGAGTCCAGTGCGCGGCCGCCTGCGGACCTGGGCGTCGCCGCACGCGCCCAGCGCCTCAATGGCCGCGTTGCACACGGGCACGCTGCGCACGCCCGCGGCCCAGGCGGCCTCCAGCGCGGCGGCGGCGGCGGCCGCGTCGCCGGCGTGCCGGCAGCACGTCAGCAGCGCGCTGTGGCAGAACGCGGCCGGCACGCGCTCGGCCACGTAGCCGTCCTGCGCGCGCGCAGGGACGCGCGCTGGCTGTCACGTTATTAAGGTATGGGGATAGAATTAAATCCCTATCCTAGGGACGGCGCGCACGAAAGGCGCGCGATTCGCGCTCGAGCTCCCGGCAGAGCACCCGGCCGAGCCGGTGCGTGGATGCGTGCTCGCATGCGCTGCCAGCGGCTGCTGCCAGCGAAAGTTGCAGGCGACAGCAGTTGCGCTGCGCTTCCACAAGGCCCGAACTGCCCCGCCCTGCTCGCCGTGCACGTGGGCGGGCGGCGCGTCCCCGCGCCTGCAGGACGGCGCGCATGAGCGGCAGGCAGCCGCTCGCGGCAGCCTCCTTGAGCAGCGCGGATGCAAACGTGCCGGCCGGCGGCAGCATGCGCAGGTAGGCCACGGCCGCCGCCGCGTCGCCGCGCGCCACGCACGCCCGCAGCAGCGCCTGGCGCACAGGCCGCTGTGTCGCGGAGCGCAGCGGCAAACATCCGGGGCGCCGCGCGGGCTGCCACGTATGAGGACGGCCGGCGAGCGTGCGCGCCCCAGGCGCCGCGCGCGGGGTGGCGCATGCATTATGGCCTGCCTGAGTGCAAGTCTGCGCCTATCGTAAGAGAGGCCGGCGGCAAACTGCAGACGCAGGCAGACGTACTGCATCCTGCATCTGCCACAGACACAAAGGGCATGTGCGAGCACACACGAGCAGCGGCACACGCGTGCCCACCCACGACACGGCAGCCCATCTCGACGGCCGCAGCGGCACGACCTGCCGCGCACCTGGTGCCGGCCGCGCAGCACGTCCCCCACGTATGCGCGCACGCCCGCAGACGGGCCCCTGCCGGGCGCCGGCGCGCCGGCGCCCCCCGCCACAGCAGCGCGCGACCCCTTCCCACTCGCCGCTGCACCCTCTGGCGCCACAGCGCCCGCGTGCTCCCGCCCGGTGCAGTCTGCGCCAGGCTGCACGCGGCCTCCTGCAGCCTCCGGCGCATCCAGCGCAGCCGCGAGCGCGCGCACGTGCGCCAGGCACCGCAGCGGCCGCCCCGCGTACAGCGCGGCGTCAAAGGCGCGCAGGTCGAACACGGCGGCAGCGCGCTCGCGCAGCGGCCCCGGCGGCAGCATTGCGGCGCGCCGGCGCAGCTCGTGGGCGCCCACCGGCGCGGCAGGCGCACCAGGCGCGTGCGCTGCCAACAGGCCGGCCGGCACCAGGGCTGCGCCATGGCGCAGGTCACCGCCAGTGCCGCCGCGTCGCGCCGGCGCAGCCTGTGCGCCGGCCGCAGCATGCGCCGCTCTGAACCTGCCACAACGCACCAGAACGGCCGTCAGCCTCCACTGCTCTCAAGGCTACTGCGCACCGGCAAGGAGCGCTTGTGCCACTCGCGACACGCGCCACAGCATACCTGTGCGCGTGTCGCCGCAGCGCGTGGCTGGGTGCGTGTGCCGCAAGCGCACTGTGCGGCCAGGGACACGACAGCCAGTGCGCCGGCGGTCTGCATAACGCTGGGGAGGAACGTGGCAGTGCCGGCGCCCTTCCAATGCGCCCCGCCAAGCACGCGGTGGCGCGCTCCCGTGGCTGGCCGCACAAGTCTGAAGGGTCACCCTTGTGCGCAGCAATGCAGCGCATACGTGCAAATCCAAGGTTGGTCGGAGCTCTCGCTCCTGTACAAATCTAGCCAAGCTCAACCAGACTACAGAGCCTTCGGCCTGGCAGGCAGGGTAAAGAGGAGAAGAAGAGCAAGGGTGTTGCGGGTCAATGCAATGCAGAGACGACCTTGCCTCGTACAAGCACTTTTCGCGCTGCAGCAGAGCCGTGCAATGCCGTGCAGATCATTGCGAGCAGCCTGCGCGTCAGCCACTCTGCCTGGGTGTGAGCGCAGGCGAGGCAGGGCGCGTGCGGCGGGTGAGGCAGGGCACGCGCGGCGCGCAGAGCCTGTGCAGCCCACCAAGGTACACGACTTCAAAGCCTGCCCGTGTTGCCTTGCGGGCGCCCGCACTCCGCGGGCGTGGCAACCCATACTTACATGTTCAGAAGGCAAGTACATGCGTGTCAAACACGCCGTGTATGCAGCAACGGCCCAGTCATGGAGTTGCTGGCTTTATCCTGGCATGTCACAAATTTTCTTACTGGTCTGCCTTTCAGTGCCCGAATGCGTCTGTGCGATGCAGGAGACTGTTGTGTACCTGTACATGCATGAGCACCAGTATCACATCTCATGATGTTCTGGCATGGCTGCGCCTGTGCTCTTTGCAGGCTGGCCTTGTCGACAAGTCCTCTGTGTCTGCAGTCCTCTGTGTCTAGCAGCCCATGCACACTTCCGCCGTACTGGTATATCAAGGATCACCTTTGACAAAGCTTTAATGGAGCTTGCAAACAAGGCAGAGTATGGCTCTAACTGCGTGCGAAATCAGAGAGGGCGCGGCCTGTAGGTAGTGCATGCGTGGTGGTGCAATGTCCTACACACTGTCGTTGTCAACCAACCACTCTTGAATGAGAGGAAAGGATACAGACGCAGTCGAAGCAGAGCATTAGTAGCCATTCACAGCCCTTGCTGCTGTCATGCTCATTATGGCATGATGATCATTCAACGAGACCCCTGGCATGGGAGGAGTGCTGGCTTGGCTTTTACCTCGCATGCAGGCAATGGACGAGGGCTGTGCATGCACAGACAGATAGACAGACAGGTAGAGAGTGTGCCGCAGGCGCTTTACCTGGTCTCAATGCTAGGAGTGCGTGCTTCATGCGGGTGTTCAAGTGATATGCACGGCCATGTTATCAGAGCCGGCCGTCGGTATCTGCTGGTGACGACGCGCTGCTCCAGACTTGTCCTTACTGGTTCCCAGGTCTAGCGACATCTTTCCGGCTTCTGAGGGAGGTGGTGCCCCGCTGCATGAAGTGGATACCGAGCGCAACGTTTTTGCCAGACACCATTACCTTGCAGCATGCTGGATGGACCATGGCTGTCATTTGAGCAGGCCCGGCTCCACCATTGATGACGCAAATGGCGCACTGCCAAGGCGGGCGCCCGCACGAGGGCGCTATGGCCGCGCTCGCCTGAAGGCGCGCTCCGGTGCCCGGCAGAGCAGTTCAAGGGACACCCGGGACGTCAACACGCAGAGCACGAGCCGACAGCACTGAACACAAGGACTCACTCCAGACCCGCGCTAGCGCACATGCATGAGTTCCAGCCTGCCGTTCTGGTTCCAACTGCCCCGCCTCAGCACACCATGTCGCGGACGATCTCATCCAGCCGCTGGCCAAACGCGCCACGCGTGAAGTTGCGCAGCACGTGCGAGCGCGCCGCGCGGCCCATCTTCTCCGCCGTTGCCTTCACCTGCGCCGCCCCTCGCGCGGCGCCGTCGACGGCATGCCAGCCATGGCGACAGCCCTGCGGCGCATTGCAAGCGTCCACACGGCGCTCCAAGCTGCCGGCGGCGCTCCCACACCATGGCGCACACCCTTGGTGGGCAGCCTCGCGGGGCGCAGGCCCGCCAGGCGCTCCAGTTTGGGGTCAGGGCGCCTGGCGGCGCAGGCCCGCCGGGCGCTCCAGGGCGGCGCCCGCGCCGGGGCGCACGGTGAGCTGCGCCATGGCCGCCGCGACGGCGACCGGGTCGGGCCGGCACAGGAAGCCGGTGGAGCCGTGCAGCACGCTCTCGCGCGGCCCGCCGCTGTCGCACGCGACCACCGGCCGCGCGGCCGCCATCGCCTCCAGCGGCACGATCCCAAAGTGCTCGCCCTGCGGCGGCCCGGAGGGCGGCGCTGACGGCGGCGGCGCATGAGGGGCGCATGCAGGCAGGCGCCCGCCTGCCTTCTTCCGCATCTGAGTGGATAATGTGCTGCGAGCGGACGTGGGCCGCAGGCGCGCAGGCGGCGCCTCGCTCTATCTCCCGGGACGACCCGCACGACGCCAGCATGACAAAGCACTGCGACGGTCAAGCTCACGAACGCATGTTTGCCGGTGGGAGCAACGAGCATGATGACGGCCGCAGGCGCACCTGCGGCGTGTACACGACCGCTCGCGCGGTGTGGAAGAGCCCTTCGCGCTGCTTCTCCGTGAACGACGGCAGGAAGCGCACCTGTGAGGCGGTGGCCCCGCTCAGCTCGGCCTGGTGTGCGCTCCAGGGGGCAGCGCACCGCCCAAGAGCTTGCAGGTGGCGACTTACACCGGTGCAACGCCAGCCAAGCTCTTACACAATGCATATTGTCGTCCGTCAGCGTGCAGCCCGGAGCACGCGCAGTCACACATGGACGCACGGCGCACGCCAGCACGCACAGCGGGCCTGCCCCGCGCCGCAAGCTCGCAGCGGAGCGGGACGCGGGCGCGGCATGAGCACCCGGGCGGCGGACGGGACCCAGGCGCGCGCCTGGTCCCCCAGGCCCAGGTCGGCGACCAGGTCGCGCAGGCCCTGCAGCACCTCCCGGTTCTCCGCCAGCCGCGCGTCGTAGCCGCCCGCCAGCACCAGCCGGCAGCGCGCCACCTCGCGGCTCGCGCCCGCCTGCTGCGTCAGCAGCACGCCCAGCGACTGCACCGCCAGGCCCAGCTCCTGCGCGCGCGCGCCACGGGCGGCCTCGGCGCGCCGCCGCGCGCGCGGGCACCGCGCTCCCGGCAGCCGGCGCCGGCAGGGCTTTGGCCAGGGCCCCGCTTCGCCGCACACAGGCGCCCGCCGTGCCTGCCTGCTGCCGCCCTCGCTCGCTGCTTCACGGGCTCTCCCCCAACCGCAATCTGCCACCCGCTCCGGTGCAGGACCTGCCGCCGCCGTTCACGGCACACACGCCACCAGGCAGCCCCCCGCGGCCGCGGCCAGCGGCGCGCCTTCTTCCGCTCAAAGCGGTTGATGGACAGGAACACGGGGCCGCCCTCCAGGAAGGCGGCCAGCTCGGGCTCGAAGCGCTCGCGCCAGGCGCCCGCGACGCGCTCCAGGTCGGTCTGGCTGGGCACGCGCACGGCCGGGTGCAGCACGCTGGGCAGCACGTCGCGCTTCACCAGCCGCCGGAAGGTGGCCACGAACACCTCTGCGCGCGCGCCGGAGGGACTGGGCCCCGCGCTCGCCGGGCAGCAGGCGGGCGCGTACTGCCTATGCATGGTTTGCAGCAGCGCGGCTCTGTGGGCAGGTGCGTCTGTGCGTGGTGGGCCGACGCCGCGCCAAAAACAGGCAAGCCAGCCCAGGCAACAGAGTTTCACAGGTCTGCCGGACGCGCCTGATGCGCTGCAGTGCTGCCGCAGGCGGAGCCAGCTGCGGCGGCGTCCCTGCCCGCAGCCCATCCTTGTGCTGGAGCGGGCGCGGCGGGGGCGCGGCGGGGGCGCGGCACCGCGCGGGGCGCGCCATTGGTGAAGTTGCTATTGACCAGCAGGCGGTCCGCGGCGCCGGTGGTGGCCTCCTCGATGCGGTTGAGCGGCGCGCGGTACAGCGCGCGCAGGCGCGAGCGCCGCTGGACCAGCAGCAGGTCCGGGAAGTGGCAGTAGAAGAGCACCTGGCGGGCGGCGCGGCCGCGCTCGCTCCGGGCGCTCGATTGGTGCCGGGCTGGCAGGCAAGGTGCCACGGACAACCCGCCGCGCCGCTCAGGCGGGCCGGATGATGTGGTGCCGGTGTGCAAAAGAGGGCATGCGCGGGGCTGCGGCCCAGTGTCTAACTGCAATGAGTGCAGGAGGCACGCTGTGTGCACTTGTCCGCACCTGAGCCAACCCATTGTCACCATGGTTTACTAATGCAGGCAGGGCGCACCTTGCTGCGCGTCAGCAGGTGCAGCACGGGGATCACAGCAGAAACCTGGTCCACAAAGACGACGTCGTACTGTCGTCTCCGCCTACGCGAGGAAAGAGCGCGCTCAGGGCCCTTGCATTCACTCCCGCCATACACGACCAGCTCATGATACTGAACAAGGCCTAGAGCTCGGCCGCTTTCCGTGCCAGTAAATGCGCTCGCCACAGGGCACATTTGCAAGGCATGGTGGGCAACCAGGGGCCCCGCCCAGCGCCGCGCACCGCCAGGCCACCCACGCGACGTACACGGCGATGATGATGCAGCGCGCATACGCGCAGAGCGCCTGGAAGCGCGAGCACACGCTGCGCGGAAACCAGCTGCCGCACACGGTCACGCTGAACGGCCCGTTCAGCGTCTCCTCGAAGCAGCGCCTCCGGTCGTGGTGCGCTGTGTACATGTCCACCTGCGCGCCGGGCGTGCGTCGACGAGGCACCAGTGCACTGCAAGACCAGGTCCATGTCAGGTAGCATGTTTGTTCACGCCTGGAAAGCTTTACATGAGTACATCTGCCGGCTGTGGCTGGCAACCATTTGCCACGACCGTGCACGAGCTCAGTGTGCGGCCGTCGCTGCAGCTGCGGGCGCTAGGCGGTACGTGCGAGGCGCGCTTGCGCAGCTCGGCGCCGCAGGAGCGCCTGCCTTGGGCGTTGAGGCAGGCAGCGAACACTGTAGACTGAGTGCTTTGCCGCAAGGCTCACCGCATGGCCGCGCGCGGACAGCTCAAGTGCCGCGTCCACCACCAGCCGCTCGGCGCCGCCCAGGCCCAGGTCCGGGTGGATGAATGCGATTGCCAGCGGCCGCTCAAGGACCATGGACCGCTCCAGCGCAAAAGTGAAGAGTGCCTGTACTCCGACAGGGACCTATGCCAAGAGCTTATAATACGCTTGGCAGGGGATTCTGTTTGCAAGCACATTAAGGTGAGGGCTCTCCTCTAGATGGGGCTCATCTAGCTCCTTGCTTTTTCAAACAGGGCTACCCTATCATTCACCGGGTTATTTAATAGAGAGCTGCCCCTATTAATCCCATTGGCTGAAAGAGGGAGGCTTCAGTGTCAGTGTCGGAGGGACAGGTTATACTTGAACAAGCTAGCTGCGCTCTCAGAGCCTCTTCTTCCAAACCAGGAGGGGACCGCACGCTGCCATCGCTCCAGGTCCTGCTTGCCTGCTGAAGCGCTGCATCGCAAACTCTCGGCCTTGGTGACGCAGCGTGTGTCGTCCGACAGCGGGGAACTTGCACAGGTGCTGCCGTTGCACCAATGGGCGAAAGCGCGCTCCAAAACCTGCCGTCCAGGCGCGGAGCCCATCACGTGCAGGGACGGGAGCTTGCTGCTCCGCCGCACAGCGCACTGTGCGCCACGTGGGAGCGCGCTGACCGGCTGTCTCTTGCAGGGGCCTGCTGCGGTTCGCGGCAGGGGCGGCGCTGGTGGGAAAAGCGCCCAAAGCATATGTTGCCGACCACAGCACAGACGGTGCGCGGCCCCACTGTTGCCACATAAGAGCCTCTCTTGCCCGTCGGCGCGCAACTGCCGCCGCTCAGGCCTCGCTGCTGCAGCGCTGCTTGCGGAGGTTTTGCGGATGCGCAGTTGTGGGGCCCCGTTTGCGCTCAATCATGGCGGGCGAGGCGGCATGCAGCACAGCTGCGCAGGTGGCATTTGAGGCGAGCAGTGTACACCGTGTCACAAAGTGAATAGCTGCCTAGCTGCCAGGCAGCGCATGCCGTCACAGGGACAGCGCAAGGCTGACAGCGGCCTGCGGCGACGTGCAGCGGCGCAGGTGGTGCCCAACGACCCGAGCAACGTGCTCGTGGCCGCGCTGCTGCAGCGGCGTGACCGCGACGCGGAGGCGCGGCGGCAGCAGGAGCGCGCGCGCGGCGCGGACAAGGGCAAGCGGCCGGCCGAGCCCGGCGCCGAGCGCGCCGCCAAGCGCCCGGGCGGCGCCAGCGCCGGCGCGGGCAGCTCGCGGCAGGGTCCGCGCCTGCCTTGCCCTGGAGTCACAGAGCGCAGAGCGATTGCCCCTGGCAGGCGAGCCAGGGCACCGTCAGCGCCAGGGCGGCTCGCAACTCAGCAGCCGCTTGCGCTGCTGCACACGATATGCGACTGTGATTGCTGTGTTCAGTGGGCAGGCGTTCAGTGTGCGGGGCAGGGCCCGACGACACGTGTCGCTGTCCGCTTAGCTGGCAGCTTCACGACGAGGTGGAAGAGTGGAGCGCTGTGCCGCCTGGCCTGTGTGGACGTTTGTGCCGAGGCTCTGAGGAAGCGCGGAGGAGCTTCGCAAGCACCTGCGCATGCTGTTATATGCTGCCAGGCCGGAGCGCCGACCAAGCCGGGTGGCGCGCGCGCGCAGCGGACGGCGAGGCCGGCGGCAGCGGCGCGGGCGGCGCGGCGGGCGCGCACCTGAGCGGCGAGGAGCTGCGCGCGCGGACGATCCCGGAGCTGGTGGACCTGCTGCGCGCGCGCGGCCTGCCCACCACGCGCGGCAAGAAGGAGGAGCTGGTGCAGCGCCTGCTGTGCTCGCGCGCGCGCGGCGCGCGGCCAGGCTGACGCCCGCGGGGGCGCGCGCAGCGCCCGCTGGGCTGCAGCGGGGCTCTCGCGGCGCTCGGCATCCGCACCCCGAGCCCGTGCAGCCGCTGCTCAGGCTCTGGTCCCCGCGCGCTAGAGGAGGCTGCGTGCTTTCGAGTCCGGTCGGTGCCTTGCTTTCAGTTCACAATCATGTCGGTGCATGTCATGACCATCGCGTGTTTTCAAGACCCGGAGACCTGCATGCAACAGAGGCATGCACACAGAGGCCGGCCCGCCTCGCAACATAGGCGCCCGGAACTGACACAGTACTCTGAAATGTGCTAGCCCCTCCACACCGCAGCTTGCGGAGACTGAAACCTGGCTCCCGCTCGCTTGGCAACAGCCAGCACGCCACCAACACACCCAGGAGATGCAAGGCCCATCCATCAGTATGCCACACCCCTGCCCCACACAACAACTGTGACAGTGGCACCTGTCACAGTGGCGGACCCCGGAACTGATAGACTTGTGCTTGAAGTTGCGCATGCCGCTACCAGCACCGTGGGCTGCTTGCAAGTGCTGCCCTTATTGTTCGCTCCCTTGGAGGATGGGACACGCTACGTCACAACCCTCATTGCCCTGATCATCACACCCCTCACACAGTTCAAGCACAAGCTGCAGCTGTGCCCGCATGTGAAGCGAGCCGCGCCTGCTGCGCTGTGGACGCGCCACCCTGCTGCTCTAGGCATGCAGCATCGGGTGGAACTGTGCGCGTCTGGCAGCGTGAAGCTGTGAAGCCCTCCTGACATGCACAGCCCCCCAGCCGCTGGCGTTCGCGCAGCCTGCAGGTCAAGCGCGGACCGGCTCAGCCAGCCCCTCGCCATGTGTGAGCGCCGCTGCCCGCTCCCAGCGCCCTGGAGCCTGCCGTCCAAAGAGCCCCAAAGCGTGCGCGCCGCCCACATTGCAACCGAGCACCACCGCTGCACCCGCACCCAGGCGGCGCTTGCCGCGGCCCGCCGGCAGCAAACCCGCAGCGCCCCGCTGCCCCGGCCGCCCGGGCGGCGCCGCCGGGCGCCGCGCTCACTCCGGCGCCTGCCCGCCGCCGCTGCTGCGCCGCATGGCTAGCTCGCGCACCGCCTCCGCCAGCCGGCCGCCCTGCATGGCGGCCGCCGCCGCGAGCAGCACCTTGCCGTCCACGATCGGCACGTCGCCGGCGCCGCTGCCCGCGCGCTCCGGCGCGGCCGCGCCGCCGGCGGCCGCCTGGGCCGCGGGCGCGGTCGGCCCGGACGTGCCGATGCACGTGACCACATTGTCGTCCTCCAGATTGAACTGCGCGGCGCGCGGTTGACGTTACACACTGATGTCGTGCCGACCGGCGCCTGACGGCGCTGGCACTATGGGGCGCAGGACAGGCGGGGTGCTAGTGCTGGCGCTGCATGGGCTTCCCAGCAGGCAGCGGGCTTGCGTCAGCAGACAGCGGGCCTACGTCACCTACTGCAGGGTTGGATGATCAGGGTCAGGGGACAGCAGGCGGGGGGGCCGCGGCGCCTGCGAGTACGCGTCGTAGATGTCCTCGATGCAGGCGGCCTCGTAGACGGCGCGCAGGTCGCGCAGGCACTCGGGCACCTTCAGCGGCACGTCCGCCCGCTGCAGGTGCGTCAGCAGGCCCAGCCGGTACGTGTTGTCCTGCGCAGCGGCGGCGCGCTCCCCGTCAGCGCGGATGCCCGCCCCGCCCGTACACCATAGAGAGGCAAAGCGCGCTGTCAGGCAGGTAAGTGCACGGCTGCGTGCAAAGCAGGCAGCCACGCGGCAGGCACAGCGCGCGGCCCGGCCGGGCACGCCGCGCGGCGCGCGGGGCGGGCCGCGCGCGCGCCTTCATCTCGGACTCGTGCCGCGTGAGCACGGTGCGGCGCGCGCGCAGCAGCTCGCGCGGCGTCACACGGGACAGGTCCAGGCCGCGCAGCACGCGGAGGCTGGCCGCAGCCGCCTCGTGGATCTTGGCCGGCGTGGACGTGACGTGCACCACGAACCAGCCGACGCGCAGCCGATCGAACAGCGACAGCTCGAACGACACGTCGTACGTGAGCCCCAGCGCGTCGCGCACCTGCACGGCGCGCCCTGAAGTTTCCGACCTGGAACGCTGGTCAGCAAGATGGAGGCTATGTGCTCAAGTGAGGAGGATGCACATCGCCCAGGCGAGCAGAGCGGTGTGAGGAGCGCAGCACCCCAACTTTGGCACTAGCAAACCGCGTCACGTCAGAGCGTCATTCACACGTATATATAATGGACACATGACATGAGCTGCAAGGCCCATGACAGAGCTCATATACACTCTCCGGGAAGCTGCATCTCGCGTACTTGAGGGCAGGCCGGGCGGGGTGGGCGCGCCGTGGTGAACAGGCGCGAGTTGAGGATCTCGGTCAGCAGCCGCAGCGTGACGTCCGCGTACAGCGGGTGCGCGCGCCGCACCTCCCGCGCGGCCGCCTGCTCGGCCGCCGTGGCCGCCACCGCCAGCTGGCCGGGCGCGGCGACGACCGCGGGCGCCGCCATCGGCCACGCCGCGCCGAAGCGGCCCCAGCGCGGCGGCGCGGCGCCCGCGATGTACGCGCACGCGCGCTCGTCCGAGTCCTGCGCGCGCTCCCCCCGGCGCGCGGGTCAGTGGCGGACGCGCGCTGCCGCGTGCGCAGCTGCAGCGCCCATGCCAGTTTCGGCGGCGGCGGCGGCGCCTGCGGGCGCTTGTGAGCGCAGCCGGCAATGCGCGCTCCGCCTGTACCAGCAGCCCCTCTGCCCTGCGTGCTCCCTGCAGGCAAATCATACCATGCCTTGCCAGCTAGTGCCAGCTGAAGGCGCAGCCTGCCTTGTAAGGTACACAGTGTGCGGCGCGCCTGCAGGTGCCAGGTCTGCTGGCGCCGGGCCCCGAACGGCGCCATGAGCTCGATCGGGCGGGCGGCCGGCGGCGCCGCCGGCGGCCGCGGCGCGATCGTGCCCAGGTAGCGCAGCACCAGCGCGTCCACCTCCGGCGCGTCCAGGTCGCCCACGATGCTGCGCGCCGCACGCGCGCCCGCTGAGGCAAGCGTATGCAGCGCATGCAGCTTCGGGGCACACAGCTTTGGGGCACACACTTCGCACACACGCACGAGCTCACAGGCGTCCAGGTCGCCCACAATGCTGCGAGCCGCAAGCGAGCCTGCTGAGACGCCAAATTGCAGGCAGGCGGAAGGGTTTGCAGGGTACAGCAGAATTGCTTACGCGGCGCATACAGCTTCGGGGCATTACACCTCTTGAGGTTTTTTAAAACGCCCGCAATGCAGGCCCTTGCGGACGGAAGGGGCCTTGACGGCACTGCGCAAGGCCTCTGCAGTGAGCGAGCAATCGTGAGTTAATCTGGACATTGGGAGACAATTTATAATACGAATGTCTGGGGCGCCCGCCGGCGGCCCACCTGACCTCCAGGTTGCCCGCATGCAGCTGCGCCATCACGGCCTCCCGCATGCCGTCCAGCGTCAGCGCGTCGATCTCCTCGGGGCTCGCGTCCCGGAACCGCCTGCGGCGCAGCGCAGGCACCCGCGTCCGCGCAGCGCCGCGACCAGCGTCTGCGGCGGGCAGAGCGCCTGACCCGGCGCGCCTGTGGCCCGTGCCAAGCGGTGTGGGGCGCTGGACGGGTGGTCGTCACCGGGGGGCACGGGACAACGCCTGTGTGCTTCCGTGCGGAAGCAGCACCAAGACACACGCTGTGTTGCGCTTTCTTTCATGAAAGTCTACAAGCAGAAGCCGGGCCTGGCTAGCCAGGCTGCCTGCCCGGCGGGACAGGACCGGAGAAGGGCGCATATCAGGACGCCAGGCACGGCTCAGGCGGCGCGCCGGTCGGGGCCGAGCAGGGTGCCCATGACGCGGTCGGCGGTCGCGCGCTCCAGGCCCTTGGACAGGCTGCGGTAGTGGCTCAGGTACATCTGCTTCGCGCGCTCCATCGCGCGCTCCTCCCAGCGCGGCGCCTCCAGGAACAGGTGCAGCATCTCCAGCACCGAGCGCAGGCCGCCGTCGCCTGGCGCGCGCGGGGACGCCGTCGGGCGCGCCCGGGGTGCAGGCGACGGCATGCGTTGACACGCAATGCCACCAATGCAGCGCCGGGTGTGTGCGTGACGGCGTGCGCGACGCGGCCGTGACGCTGCCTGCAGCGCGCCGGCCGCAGCTGCACGTGTGAGTGTGGCCACGCGCGGCACGCTGGCGGCGCAGCGATGCATGCAGCCAGCCGCGCATGTGACGGGCCGTGCACACCCTGGCATGTGTGCGAAAACACACGCACGCAGCCCTGTCTGTCCAACTCTCTGGGGAATCTGCACCTGGGCCATGGAGTGCTGACCATGCAGACATTGCGTGGCACAGCGGGCCGGGAGGTGGGCTGCGCCGGCGCCCGTCCTGCACACTGCGGCGCGGCGCGGCCGCGCGCACCGACAGCGAAGTGGCAGTCCATATATACAAACTCCTCGTCGGCCTCCAGCAGGCAGTTGATGAGCTTGGAGACGCAGAAGAGCTCCACCTGCCGCGCGGCAGCGCCCGCATCAGCCTCGCCACCGAGCTCGCCAGCTCCCAGCCAGGTCGCCAGAGCCCCCAGGAGCCCCCAGCCCGCACGAGCACCACAACTCAGCTTAGGTTGACTTGCTACCACGAGCTGTAAGTGACAGGCGCTCCCCTGGCACGTCCATGCGCAACTCGCACGTCCAAAGCAGACCCATGACACAGGCTATCACTGCAGCTCGCAGCACACCCGGAAGGTCTGTTCCAAGCAAAAGTTCCAGCAACCCCTTTTCATCCAAAATCAGGGCAGAACTCGCTGGGAGGCGGGGGCCGCGCCTGCTCGCGGCGCCAAGCGCCGACCGTTCCGCTCTCGCTGAGCGTGCGCGCGCCGATGCCGACCGCGCCGACGCCGCTCGGCCCCGCCGCGCCCGCCTCCAGCTCGCGCCCGCCAGCCGCGACCACGCGCAGCGTCGCGCCGCGCGGCTCGTTGTCGGTGCGGCAGTAGTTGACGCAGATGCCGTTGGACAGCCGGCGCTGCACAATGCCTGCGGCCGGCCAGCGCAGCCTTGGGGTAGGCTTGGGGCAAGACCCTAATCCTGACCCTCGCCAACTCTAGCCCTCACCACCTCTGCACCAAAATGCTATGCAGCGAAGGGCCCCCCCCGCAGCGCCCCCGCCGCAGGCAGCCCCTGCTGACGGCCGCTGAGGCGGAGACGGGCGCCAGACCAGACGCTCCCTGCCTCGCGCGCTGCCCGGCGCGCTCTGTCAGCCGCACAGGCCGGGGGCGGGGCGGCGGCGGGACCTGTGGCGGGGTCCGGCGGCGGCAGGCGCGACACGCCGTCGCCGCGCGCGAGCGGCACGTAGGCGGGCCGGCGCTCGGCCACCAGGCGCGCCACCTCCTCCTCCCCCAGCAGCGACTTGGGCACCTCGATGTCCTCCGGCGGCTCCACCTACGGCGCCGCATGGCCCGTCCGCGCGGTGACTAGCGGCAACACACAGAGTGCTCCACCGCACCTCCCGGCAGGCTTGCAACATATTCGCACGCCGCTCCTTGAAAAGAAGCAACGGGCCCTGGTCTAGTGTCGTCGTGCAGCAATGGGCACCACCGGCCGGCCCTGGTGCGCACGTCAAGGCTACCCTGACCCTCACCGTTGCCACGAACCAACAAGCCGCCGCCCAGCCGGACCCTGCCGCGCGCCTCCAAGCTGGGCGCAACAAGCGCCTCCTCGATGGCGGCCGCCTCCAGCTCAAACCGCACGGCGCCCTCTGGCACGTCGCCCTCGGCCTCGTCGACGGCGGCCGGCGGCGCCGGCGGCGGCGCCGCGGGGTCGACGTGCTTGTCGGTCGTCATGCTGGCGCCGCGCGCGAGCGGCATGCCCCCGCCTGCGCCGGCCGCCCATGTCGGCGGGGCGTGCACGACGCACCGCTCGCTCTGCAGCTCACTGCTCGCTCTGCAGCTCAGCAACTCTCCAGACAAGCATTGCTTAGCCGTCGAAAGCCCCAGCACTGCCAGCGGGCATGGCGCAAGCTCTGCCCACTCAGCGACCACAAGGGCGCCTCACGCCAGTCACTGCAGTGCGCACGCCAGTGCATGGTGTGCACGTGCTGCTTGTCTGCATCTCAACAACGAACACGGCACCTACGCGCTCGCAACGGCCATCACATCGCTGCCCGGCAGCGCCGCACCTGTGCTCTGGCCGGACGGGTCGGTGAAGGCAGGGATGCAGGCGACGATGGACGTTGCACGCGTGGCGCCCCATGGCGCCCACGCGTCCGGGTCCGCGGCCGCCGCGGCCGCCGCGGCCTCGGCGTTGCCATAATGCGAGACATAGGACAGCAGGCTGGCGGCCGCCGCGTTCACCTCCTCGCGCGAGATCGTGTGCGCCCAGCGCGTCAGCAGCGCGTGGCTCTGCGCGCCGCGCCCCCGACGAGGCGTCACTGGGAGAGCAGCAGGGTCATGAGACGCCTCGAGCCGCGCATGGTCGTGCAATGGTTTCTGTGCTGTCGCAGACCGTGCGCACCAAAGAAGTGGGAGGTGGTACTCAAAGGCCGCGTCGCGTGCCATGCTGCTTGGTCATGGCATGGCCGGCAGCCGCTCACAGGGTGTGTTGGCTGTGCCAGATGCACAAACTCTGTCAGGCCGCCCAGAGCCACATCACGCCCTGAGCCCCGTCACGCCGCCCAGAGCCACGCCAGCATGGAATCTCGCTGTGCAATACGCTGTGGGGAGCTGCGCTGCGGCGGGCCTGCTTACCTCGCGCTGCGTGATCACGGTGTGCCCAAGCGTGAGCGACTCCATCAGAAAGTCGAGCGTGTCGGACGAGGGCACGCTGTCGGCCTGCTCGGCCGCCTGCTCGCTGTCGCGCAGCAGCGCCAGCCGGTAGCGGTCCAGCTCGCCGGCCGTCACGCCAAAGCGCTGCAGGCGGCGCACCTCCTGCACGGCCACCTGCGCGCGCCGCGCGCGCCGGCGCCGCGTCAGGGCCCGGCCGAGCGCGCCGCGCCGCGCGGGCGACGCCGCGGCCTGCAGGTCAGGTGCTCCGCCGCGCGCCTGGACGCGCTGAGCGCGTCCATTGCGATCATGCGCGACGCCAGCGCTGTGCCGTACGTGCTGCCGCAATTATTCAGCCTCCACCTCGACAGCCGCACGTGGCGCTGCAGCTCACGCTCAGCCTCGTCTGGCGTGAGCTGCCGCGACATGCGCAGGCTGTCGACGTGGAGGCTGAAGCACTGCAGCAGCACGTGCGGCAGCGCGCTGGCGTCGCGCATAGTTGCAATGGATGCGTCCAGCGCGTCCAGGCGCGCGGCGGAGGCGGCAACCAGCCGGCGCACGCGCGTGCCGCGGCGCGGACCGCACGCGCCACCCGCACAGTCCTGCCACAACTGTCAGTGCGGGCAACTTGAGCAGTGCCTTCAGATGGGGGACGCGCGGCAGGCGGCCGCACGCCGCCCCCCCGCCGCCCCGCGGCCCGGCGGGCCTTTCGCCCAGAGGCGCGCGCCTGCACGGCGCCCTGCCAGTCGCGCGGCTCGGACGTGATGGTGAGCGTGGACACGGCGCAGCCCTCGCGGCCGCTGTCGCTGTGGTCCAGGTCGATGTTGATGAAGGGCGGCGCCGCCTCCGCATACCGCCCGCTCAGCCGGAACTGCAGCACGCTGAGCAGCACGCGCGCCATGAAGCCGTCGCGCACGTCGGCCGCGGTGCGCAGCGGCCGCACCGGCAGCTTGCAGAACAGGCTGAGCATGAAGTGCTGCAGCAGGCGGTGCCGGAAGACGGCCACGCGCGCCGGCGGCTCGCCGGCCGGCGCCGGCCCGCAGCCGATGCGGTGCTGCACCGGCGGCCGCACCTGCGCGCGCGCCGCGCCCCGCGTGGCTCGCCGGCCCCTCTCTATCCTGCACAGCAGCGCACGCTTGCCTCTGCAGCAGACGCCACGGGGTCCCAGTGGTGCACCGCAGAGCTGACCAGCCTCCAGCTGCACACACCTCGCATGCGCGGCAGCCCATGCGCGACCAGCGCCGCCAGACGCCCTGGCCTGCGTCCCTGGGGTCGGCGCCCCACACGCGCCCGGCGCCCCACACGCGCCCAGCGCCCCACGCGCGCGCACCGCATGGCGCTGCTTCAGCGGCGGCAGCGCCTCCGCCGCGGGCGCCGCGCCGTTGCCGGCCGCGCCGCGCGCGTCGGCGTGGCCCGCCTGGGCACCGCCGCCGGGCGCCGCGCCGCCGATCGCGCGCGCCGCCTCCGCCAGCTCGGCGGGCCCGGGCGGGTGCGCGCGCACGCGGCCCGCCGGCAGCTTGCCGAACGTGGCGTCGATCAGCGCGCGCGCGTCGTCCAGCGGCCGGTCCAGCTGGCCGACCAGGTACAGCGTGGCGTTGGCGGGAAAGTACCAGTCGCCCCAGAACTCCAGCAGCGCCTCGCGGCCCCAGCGCGCGACCTGCTCCATCTTGCCGATCGGGAAGCGGCAGCCGAGCGCGTTCTCCTCGTGCAGGAACTGCAGCAGCTGGCAGTCCACGCGGTACTCGATCGAGTTCATCATCTGCGCCTCGGCCATGACCGCGCGCCGCTCCTTCTCGATGCGCCCCGGGAAGAACTGCGGCGCGAACGCGATCTCGGCCAGCGCCTCCAGCACCTGCGCGCGCCGCGCCGCCGCTCGCGCCGCCGCTTGGGCCGCTGCTTGGGCCGCCGCGCGGCGGGGAGCACCTCGTGGGCCGCCCTGAGCGCAGGCCTGCCTGGGAGATGCAGGCATCCTGTGACGAGCGCTACCATCCTGGCCTGAGGCGTGGAGCACCAGGGCCGGCGGCGCGTCGCCCGCGAGGGCGGCCAGGTCGTGCTTGCGCAGCAGGACATGGTGGACCCTTCATCACACGCTCCAGCGAGGCCCGCTGCAGCAGCGCTGGATAGCCACAACAAGCACCGTCCACAAACAGCCGCATGTCTGGCGCAGCACGGGCGCATGCAGCAAGGCAGCATGCTCCCCAGCTGCTCCAGACCCCGCCCAAGGTCTGCGGCTGCAGCGCGGCGCCGCCGGCGGGCGGCCGCGCGCGCGCGCCTGCGGCAGCATCGGCGTGGCCTGCGGCGAGGACGTGTTGGTCAGCGGCGCGTGCACGTGGAACACGGTGTGGTGGAAGTCGGTGTACGCGTTGGAGCGCGCGCCGGTGCCCAGCAGCTGCTCGCGCCGGAAGCTGCCCAGGAACGTGACGTGCTCCACCAGGTGCGCCAGCCCCTGCTGGTCCGGCCGCTCGTCCACGCTGCCTGCGCGCAGTGGCGGCACGATCCTCAGAATGTTTTTGCGGGTGCTCTGGCAATACCTGGCAGTGAGCGCACAGCGCGCTGAGGCGGCGGCAGCCTGCCACCTCAGCGCCGGAGGCGGCGCCGGCTGGAGGCGGCTCCGGCCCGCTCACAATCGCGAGCGGCGCGGCGAGTGCGCGTCCCCTGTGCAGCATGTCGGGGGGAGGCTGCACGGAGGGCACGGGCCCGGACGGCGGGCGCCGCGCGGAGCGCGCACCGGCGTGGATCTCCAGGTGCGCCTCGAAGCGCTCGGGCGGCACCGCGTTGGGCAGGATGACGTAGTTCAGGCCATTGTCCAGCCGCCCGGTCACGAGCTGGCTGTTGGGCTGCAGCGGCGCGTCCAGCAGCGCCCGCACCTCTGCCAGGCTCTGGCCCTCGTCTACCTGCGCCGCCCGCTTGCTCCCCTGAACCACAGGCAGATGAACACCCCCCGACAGGCTGCGAAGCGGCCCTGTCAGCTGCAGCAGGTGCCACAGCGCGTCCGGCGCATCTCTGCTTGTCTTCTGCCGCCCCCAGTAACCTGCGCCGCCCGCCAGCCTCCCCATCAACCGCTCTGCCCAGCAAAATGGGGCTCCTGGTGCTGCTGCAGCCAGCGGCACGAGCACCTCTGCCGACCTACCGGCAGCCTCTGCGTTGCCCGCCTCACCCCCCGAGCAAAGCACCGACAGAAGTGCAGGCCACAGCTGCCTCTCTGGCTGCAGCAGCGCGTGCAGCAGGCCTCCGCACTCACCAAGCTCCCTGTCTGCCAGCCGGCCGACACTGCCTCTCCTGCAAAGTCACGCTGCCGCCCCCGAGCGGGTCAAGCTGCCGGCGGGCTGGCTCGCGCTTGTCCGGCCACAGCGCGTGCTGCCAGCCACACCCGCCTCCCGCCCAGCCACGTGAACCTGACTGCTCTGCTTGCAGCGCGCTGAGACAAACGCTGTCAGGCGAGCGGGGTGCCTTGCTCGACACTGCGCTGACTGTAGCACCCACCCTCGAGTAGACTTCAAGCGGACTGGTGGAGCCCGGTGCGCACCACTGCCACCGCCAAGACGAGTACTGCGCCCCTCCGCCGCGCAGCGACCGCCAGGCATCTTCGCCGGCCGCTCCGCGTCAAGCTATCAATGAATACTGCCGCCCCCGGCCCACAGCCCCTGCCGCCCCGCACCAGCACGCTGGGCCCTGGACGCCTTGTGATGCAGACTGAGAGGCTTAAAGTGCAGGGGCGGCACAGCAGGAGCTGTTGCCGTGTGCGCTTTTCTGACGCTGCCGCGCCAAAATCAGGAGCATGCTGTCCTAGGCAGTCAGCAGACTGCTGCGCAGCAACCAACACCACGCCAGCATAGGTACTCGGCAACTAGAGAGTCGACAGCGAGGGCGTACGAGCACCTCTGAAACGCCTGCCGCCGCCAGGACAGGGCTTTCAGCCCGGCGCCAACGTGCGGCTGCCTGACAGGCGACCTTCTTACAGCGCTGCCTGCTCCGCTGCACCGGGCCCTGGGCAGGCTCCGAGCGGGCAGGTGGCATGCGCATGCGGCAGGCAGCCTTGGCGCGCTCTGCGGCAGGCTCGTGGAGCACTCCATGGGCAGGTGGCGGCCCTCAGAGGCCCTCACACACAAGAGTGGGACTGCCTGTCCCGGTGTTCACGAGCTTCTGCCACTTGGGGGTCTGCCAGGGCCCTGAGCCGGGTTTGCAACATGTTGCCGCAAGCCGATGGCACAGCATGCTGATGGCGAGAACCTCAGGTTCTGCCTGATCGCCTCCTGTTGACGCTGCCAGCATGCGCAGGCCCAGTTGGCTGACAGGGGCCTCGTGTCAACAGTCTTACGGGCCGGGAGTCGGGACTGAGGCAGAACTGTGTTACATACTGAACTCACTGGAGGGAGGGAGCCTGACGGCATGCAAAAGCAGTAACGGCACATGATAACACTGGTCGCGGCTGCCTCTAGACATGCGGAGGCGCAGTGACAACTACATGCGGACCTGAAATCCCCAGTTCATGCATACTAACCCTCGCCCTCTCACACTCTCTGTACATGCTCGTGCACGGAAGCCCCGCTGCAGCATACAGCCCGGCTCACACGGGCTCAGGGGCGGACTATACGCGTGGGGGACATGGTGGGTGGACACACAGCTCGCGCTCTCACACCGTTCTAGACGGTCGCCATGACCAGCTGCTTGCGCGCGCGCTTGGCCGCGCGCTTGGCCGCCTTCTCCACGATGCTCAGGCCCGTCTGCGCCGGCGCACACACACCTCAGCTCCGGGCTTGCATGCCTTGGCGAAGGGCAAGTGCAAGCTCCCAGCTGCTGCGTGGGGAAGCGAGCCAGGAAAAGCCAGCGCTGCCTAGGGATGGTGAGCCAGACAAAGCGAGTGGCAAGTGCGAGCTCCCAGCTGCCGCATGGGGAAGCGAGCCGGACATGGCGCCCCACCACCCAGACTCTCTGCACGCTCGGACCCTCCCAGCACTCGCAGGCGTGCCCGCGCGAAGACAGCCAGGGCTGCGCGCCCGGATGGGCGGCGGGGGCGTCGCCAGCTCGTCGGCGTGCTTCGGGATGAAGCCGGTGTCGATCTCGCCGCTCTTGAAGCTGGGCAGGTCCAGGATCATGGTGTGGTAGACCGCCGTCGTGGAGACGCCGAGGATGACCAGCTGCGCGCGGCCGCGCGCGCTCAGCGCCGGGCGCCCCCGCGCCTCGGGCGGTGCTGGCGCACAGTGCCGTGCGCCTGGCCGGCTGGCACCTTTGCAACCTCGATGGTGGCCGGCCGCTAGCTACTTACATCGCATATTACACGTGCATTGTTACTTTCATCGCAGCAAGGGCATGGCAGCCACGCACGCCCGGCCGAGCTTGGCCACCTGCGTGGCGTGCGCCTTGCAAGCCAGCGCTTCTGCCACCGCTGGCACACCCACTCGCGCATGACCCTTGCCCATGGCAGGCACCCCACTGACTGACACTCCCAGCCTACCAGCAGATCTGGCATGCGCGCGTGCATGGCGACCTGGGTGGTCAACACGAATGACCTTGCAAGGGCCACGCGCGTGCGTGCATGGCTGGGAAGCCCGGAAACAGGCGCGCTCGGGCGCGCCTCGTTCAGGGCGCGCTGCATGCGCGCAATCGCCTGCGTGCGGTCCTCGCCCCAGACGATCAGCTTGCCCAGCAGCGAGTCGTAGTTGGGCGGCACCTGCCGCCGCCGGCGCGGCGCCCGGCGTCACCCACGCGCCCCCGCCCAAATTGCGCCTGACCAGCGCCTCGACGCGGCCGCCGCTCTGGCGGCACCCAGGGAAGCAGCACGGCGCCGCATCGCAGGTCAGCGCGGACGGTCATCAGCGCTCGCACTTGGACCGCGCACGAGGAGTCTGCCCAGCCCCCTTCATCCAGCTCGGAATGAGCAGGCGGGCGGCGCACCAGGTAGTCCGGGTACAGGTGGCTGTCCATGCGCACGTGCGGCCCGCCGGGCGCCAGGTACCCGATCACGCGCCCCGGCCCCGGCCGGAAGTTCTTGAACGGGTCCTCCGCGTTGATGCGGCACTCGATCGCGTGGCCCTGCCGCCAGCGCCCCCCGGTGAGCGCGCCGGCCATGCGCTGCGCCAGGGCATGGCAGAGCAGCCTCGGCGACCCCACCTCACGGGCACCGCGGCGCTTGCTGTGGCAGCCGTGGTCCGTATCAGTCATGCTCTGCGCTTTGTCAAGAGGGCCGCGTGCGCCCGCGCTGCGCTGCAGGGCGAAAATCACACCAGCGTGCGATGGCACGCAATGTTCCTGCGTGTCAGTTCCGAGACGCAGCAGCCGGCGCGCCTTGATCTTGATGTCGTCCTGCTTGAAGCGCAGCACGTCGCCCTGCGCGGCCTTGATCTGCTCCTGGATCAGGTCCACGCCCGTGATCATCTCCGTCACCGGGTGCTCCACCTGCAAGCCGCGCGCGCCACAACGCGGGGCCCATCAGGCCCGGCGCCTGCTCAGCAACCGTCCTGAGCACTTTGCAGGCGCGCCGCATGCCAGCCGCCAGGCATGCAGAGGGCTCACCGTGCCGATCGCGACAAAGACATGAGCGTGGGCCTGGGAGAGCTTCGACTTTGGAGCCGAACAGCAAACAATGGGCACCGCATGGGCCGCCGGTCTGCGCGCGCCACGGCTCATGCGAAGGCCGGGGCGCGCGTGGGGCGGGGGGCGGCGGCGCGCCTGGATGCGTGTGTTCATCTCCATGAAGTAGAAGCCCTGCTTCTCCCACAGGAACTCGATCGTGCCCACGCCGATGTAGCCGATGCTGCGCGCGGCGTTCACGGCCGCCTCGCCCATGGCCTTGCGCACCTGCGCGGCGCCGCCGGCTCAGCAGCGCCGCGCCGCGGCGCGGCTCGCCTCCGCGCCGGGAACCCAGGCGTCCTTGGAGGCCACTCAAAAGGCCGCGGCGGCTGCGGGGGCGGCGCGCGCGCCCGCCCAGCGCTCTGATGTGCAGAGCATGCGGACAAGCTCCTGGGTACAAAGGCTGACGTGCCGCCGGCCTGGCAGGCAGCAGGGTATGGAAGGGCTGGCCGGGCGCGCCTCGGGCGTGAGCGCGGGCGACGGCGCCTCCTCCAGCAGCTTCTGGTTGCGGCGCTGGATGGAGCAGTCGCGCTCGCCCAGGTGGATCACGTTGCCGTGCTTGTCCGCCAGCACCTGCCCGCGGCCCGCCGCCGGTCAGGCCCCCTACCCTAACCCTAACCCTAAAACTTAGCAGGGCCGGCCGCGGCAGCACCGTGTCGGTGATGCCGGGCATGCGTCAGCTGCAGCAGCCCCTGGCGCGCCCCGAGTCGTAGCGCCCTGGCTGGCCGCCTGCCTGGCCTGGCGCCGCGCGGGCTCCCAGCATGCGCCCGCGCTGGGCGGGCCCGACAAAGCGACAACGGGTGCCACCCATTGGCTCATGGCGGGGAAGGGCCTGACCTACTCCCAGAAATGGAGTCACCTGCAGAGGCGCCGGATCAAGATGCGCCACAGCAAGAGCTTGCAACAAGCTGTGCAAGGGCGCATCCGGCGCTCGGGATGTGCCCTTGCACAGAGTGTTGCCGCTCTTGTTGTGAGCAGCTTTGCGCCGATACCTCTGTAGGTGACTCCATGCCTGGGAGCAGGGCAGCCCTGCCCCGGCATGGGCCGCAGGTTGGCACCGGTGGTCGCCTTGGCAGGCCCGCCCAGCGCGGCCGCAGGCGGCCGGGGCCGCGCCTGGAACTCGATGTGGCGCGGGTTGGTCACATACTTCTCCAGGTAGACCGCGCTGTTGCCGAAGCAGGCGTCGGCCTCCTGCTGCGCCTGCTGCAGCAGCGGCAGGAACTCGTCCTCGGTCCTGGCGAGCCGCATGCCGCGCCCGCCGCCGCCCGCGGTCGCCTTGATCATGACCGGGAACGTGACCTCGCGCGCCACCTCCACCGCCTCGGCCTCGCTCTTGATCAGCCCGTTGCTGCCCGGCACGGTCGGCACGCCCGCCGCCTGCGCGGCGCGGCCCGGCGGTGCAGCCTCCCTCCGCGCGGCTCTGTTGCGGAGCTGCAGGTGCCAGGCGCGCTTGGCGGGCCTTGTGCAGGCCGCGCTGGGGCGTCGACACACCCACACTCTGCTTCATAGCCCGTGCTCGGATGCCTGTGAGTTCAGCGTCGCAACGTGCACCAAGAACAGAGGTGCTGCCGCGAGGCTGCTCTGCCTTATTGGGGTGCGGCAGCCCATGACCAGGTGCAGGTGTGAACAGGTTACGCGCTTCAGAGCAGCTCACACCTGGTCACCATGCAGCCTGGTCCTGGGCTGCCGCACCCCGGATAGGCCAGAGCAGCCTCGCTGCTCAGCATGTTTGTTATTGCTGCACAGTGCGGTGCTGTGCACACAGGCATCCCTGCACGGGCTATGAAGCAGTCTCGCTCCAAGGCGCGGCGCGCTGCCCAGCCCGCAGGTGATTACATCGCGGCCATGGCGCAGGGTGTTGCTCCGAACGCGTGAGGGGCACCTTCATGGTGTCGCGCGCCGTGGACTTGTCGCCCATGATGCGGATGTGCTCCGAGCGCGGGCCGATGAAGTTGATGCCGTGGTCCTTGCAGATGTCCACGAAGGTCGCGTTCTCTGACAGGAAGCCATACCCCTGCCATACAACGAGCTCTCAGCGGCTGCTTCTCTGCGCAAGCTGCGAGCAATAAGGCGGCGCCTCGCGCGCACCGGGTGCAAGGCGTCGCAGCCGTGGCTGACCGCCGCCGCGATGATGTTCGGGATGCTCAGGTAGGACGAGGAGCTCGGCGGCTCGCCGATGCACACCGCCTCGTCCGCGAGCTGCGCAGGCAGGCACTTGCCTCGGCTGAACATGCGCCTCGTTGCGCGCAGCCGCTCGCCGTGTGCAGACACAGCCATACACGTTCGTCAGGCGCAGGAATCCAAGGAAAGCTGGAGCGGCATTGGTGTGGTCGGAACGGACGGTGCAAATGCAGCCCACCTGGACGTGCAGGCACTCCTCGTCCGCGGTTGAGTACACCGCGACCGTCTTCAGGCCCAGCTCCTTGCACGCTCTTATGACGCGCACAGCAATCTCGCCGCGGTTGGCGATCAGCACTTTGGTGAATCGCTTGGTCTCGCCACCCCCGCCCTTAGTGGCCGCCCGCGGCCGCACGGCCAGCCCCCTGCTGCAGCGTGGTGCTGCAGCGTGCAGCGCCTGCAACGGCTCCCCTGTCTCGCAGCCCCACAAGCTGCTCCTCTGCAATGGCAGGGGTGCTGGCCTGGCAGCTGGTGGCCGCACGGCCACCCCCCTCGCGCTCCGGAGCGCGCAAGCCTGTCGCACAGCGCACATCAGCGCCCAGATCACTCGGAGCGGGGCTGAGCGCGGGCCATCGCCGCCGCCGCACCTTGGGCAGGAGCGCGCTGGTCTGCATTGCAGCAGGCAGCACTTGTGCATGTATTGTTGGCAGGCGATGCAGAGTCGGGCGTACACTGCAACTTACAAGCGGTGCATCTGGCCTAGGCTCCTGGAGTCCGCACAGTCAGGAAAGGGGTCAAGGGTTGCTTGGGTCGAGCTTACGCCTGGTGTCCCTTTCAAGGCAGAGTCTCCTGGTTGCGCTCTGCTTGGCTCCCGCTAGGTGCCCCCAAGACCTGCTCTTCAAGACTAGGCGCTGTGTACTGGCGGGGCTCTAATCAGAGATGCGCGTCGTTGCTTGCACCGGGCGTGCGCCGCTGACTGCTCGTAAGGCATTCCAGGCCATGCGATTGACTTCTGCTAGGTGAGGCACGCAGCACTTCGGCGCTGCGCATATTCTGACGGGAGCGTGAGCAGCGCGGCGCAGCGGACAGCCGCCCGGCACGCGCATCAGCCGGGGGCCGGCGATGACGCCCCTGCGCGCACATTTGGGTGGCGCATCGCCGCCAATGGTGATTGCACGTATGCACGGCCAGCCGGGGGGTGCTCTGCCGCAGAGGGGCGAGCTGGGCACAGCCACAGGCCGCTTCAGCACCGCCAGCCAGCCGCACAGGCCGGCCGGCAGCGGCGGCATGTGCCGCGCAGAGGCGCAGCACCTGGGCGCGCACGTGCGGGCGGGCCTGCGGCCGCGGCGCGCCGTCCGCGCGCGCCAGAGCAGCATCGCGCCCAACATGCCGCTGCCAGGCGACGACCAGGCGGCCATGATATTCTCGGCGCTGAGCGAGGCGGAGGGCGCAGCGGCGAGCGCGCCGCGCGGCACCGGCGGCGACGCAGCGAGCAGCTCCAACGGCGCCGGGTTGGGCGTGCGAGCGGGCGGCGTCGCAAGCACGAGCAGCAGCGGCGGTGGCGGGGGCCCAGAGGACCAGCCGCAGCGGATCCCGCACCGCTGGCGCGTCGTGGGTATGATGGCGCTCGCGTTCGTGCTGTGCAACATGGACAAGGCGCGCCGCGCGCCTGCGCGCGCCTCTTGCAGTGGCTGCGTGTGTGCGGGACACGTGTGCCGCGCTGTGCTGCCCCGCCCTCTGCGGCGCAAGCTGGGCGGTCTGCACACTGCCCGACACTGTCAACCGTCCTTAGCCCCACTGCCTGCTCGACCTCCTGGTCCTCTGGCCTGCACACCCGGCGCGCTCGTGGCGAAACATTCCCCTCTTCGTTGCAACTCAGCTTGCAGGGCGGTGCACAAGACTCGGCGCTGGACACACCCACATCGCGCTTGTGCAGCGTGGCCGCGGCTGCCTGCCCGCGCCTGACGCGCCACGGCCGCCAGGTGAACATGAGCGTGGCGGTCATCCCCATGGCCAAGGAGCTCGGCTGGAGCGCGACGGATCGCGGCCTCGTGTCCTCTGCGTTCTTCTGGGGGTTCGCTCTGCGCCTTTTTTCTGCCAGACGTGCGATGCCTGCATGGCGCAGCCAGTGCCGACAGTCAGCACAGCTGTGCATGCATTCGCTGGCGTTGCTGCATGTCTGCCTATATCGCACCTGGCACCGGCTTGGCGAGGCTGCTAATTGAGGGGCGTGCCGCATGCAGGTACTCGCTGACGCAGATTCCTGCGGGCTGGGTCTCGACCAAGTGCGTTCCTCGCGCCCTGTCTGCACGCATGAGACTCACGCCATGCTTTTCCGCCGTGCTGCCTTGCTCCCCCACGGCATGCTGTGCATAGCAAATGCCCTGCACAGGCGCTGCACGGGGGTGCTGTGAGGACTTGTGCCATGCCTGCCTCCCAACCACGCGCCGCCCTGGCGCCGTACTCACTCCCTGGCTGCGGTCTGGCGGCGCCTGTGGCCGCGCAAAGGTCCCAGCTTTTCGTGTTGCGGCTTGACACCGCACGGGGGGGCGCGTGTGCAGCTGTCCAGGCGGCACCAGTGGTTGCTGGGCGTGCTGGAGGCCACCGCTGGGCAGTCATGCTGCACTGACGCGCCCCGCTGCCCCGCAGGATCGGCGGCTCGCGCGTGCTGCTGGCCGGCGTGGCGCTGTGGTCGCTGGGCACGCTGGTCGCGCCGCCCGCCGCGCACGCCGGCCTGCTGGCGCTGTGCGCCTCGCGCGTCATCGTGCGCGGCCCCGTGGAGCACCGCTGTGCAGCCGCGAGCTCCCTGCGGGCATGTGTGCACCTGGCGTCGCTCCAGCGGCGGCGCCTGGACGCAGTTGCCAGGCGCTTGCTTCAATGCTAGGGTATATGGTGAGGGTAGGGTTTAGTATGAATGCAACGCCCTGACCTGGCTCGTCGCGCGCCAGGTGGGGCTGGGTGAGGGCCTGGCGCCGTCCTCGGCGACCAACGTCATGGCGCGCCAGGTCCCCGAGTGCGCCCCCGCGCACGCTCCCAGGCGTGCGCGCGCGCTGCGCGCGGCGCCAGCGCAGCAGCGCGCCAGGGCAGCACATAAGGGTGGTGCATCTGGGCAGACGCTGGGGGCTCTCGCTGGCAGCGGGGGCGGCGTGCTGCGGCTGCTTGCGGTCGCCTGGGGCCGGTATGCGCGCTGTCTGCCAGTCCGGCTGCCGCCGCAAGCGCCGCGCTCGAGGCTTGGCGCGCCACGCGGCCTGGCTGACTGGCCTGCGGGTCGGGCGGCGACCCTGCCTGCAAGGAGGCGCCGCGCCCGCTCAGGCCGGAGGCCGAGCGCTGCGCGCCGACAGCCGTGCGGGCTGCGCCGCAGGGGCGAGCGCGCGCGCGCTGTGACGACAGTCTTCGGCTCGCTGGACCTGGGCTCGGCGATCGGGCTGCTCATCTGCGGGCCGCTGATCAATGCGTTCGGCTGGCCGTCGGTGTTCTGGCTCTTCGCGCTGCTGGGCCTGGCCTGGTGCCTGGCCTGGCCGCTGGTGCGGCCGGAGGATCCGGACCCGGCCGTCGCGCGCGGCAGCTCGCCCGCGCCCGCCTCCGGCCCCAAGCGTGCGCGCCCCTCTGCCCCCTCTCCATGCACACCCGGCCTACCGCATGCCTGTGGCCTGATCTGCGGCCCCGAGCGTGCGCGCCCCTCTGCCCCCCTGTTTCACGCACACCCGGCGCACCATGTCCTGTGGCCTCGTCCGGCCGCGCCTCCGTGCAGGCGCTCGTGCGCGCGCGCGACCTGGCCCCTGTGATCTGGCTCCTGCGGCGCTTCTGTGCGGGCCGCCGTCATCACAAATGGAATGACCTGACGGGCGCGGCGCGCGCGGCCAGCGGGCGCCAAGGTGCCCTGGGGCCTCTTCCTGCGCAGCGCGCCCGTGTGGGCGATCATCGTTGCGCACTTCTGCTACAACTGGGGCTACTACACGCTGCTCGCCTGGCTGCCCAGCTACTTCGAGCTCAGCCTGGGGCTGAGCGTGGAGGGCAGCAGCCTGCTGACGCTCATCCCATACGTCTCCATGACCGCCATGACGCCCTTCGTCGGGCCCGTCGCCGACTCGCTCGTCGCCCGCGGCTGGTCCATCACGCGTGTGCGCAAGCTGGCGCAGGCGCGCCGCCCGCCGCGCGCCGGCTTCCCAGGATAGGGAGAGGCGCCGATCCGGAACGCTGCTTTTCCCACTGCTCTTACAGCAAGCTTGGCATGCCAGCATGCCCCGACATGGTGATGCGTCCGCTCTGCCGACGGAGGTTGTTTTCGAACCTTGCGCGGCCTCTCGCGTCTCGACCGGCTGATACGCTGGACCGTGCGCGCAGGGCGTTGCGTTCGCGGGCCCCGCGCTGTGCATGCTCGCGTGCGCATCGCTGACGCCGGCCGGCGCGTCGCACACGGCGGGCGCGCTCGCGCCGGGCGTCACGGCCGCCATCGTGGCGCTGCTCAGCGTGTCCTTCGCGCTGGGCGCCTGGGCGCGCGCGGGGCTGTACTGCAACCACCAGGCGCGCCTCGCGGCGCCGTGCTCCCCGCGCCCGGCCTGGCGCGGCTCGACCACCCGAGCTGCCACCTGCGTGACAAGCTTGCAGGTACACCAGAGCGCCTGGTCCCGCCCGCGCGTGAGGATGCGCGTCATGTGTGAGCTGCCAACACCCTGATAAGCTTACAGCTGATCCAGAGCGCCATGCCGCGCCCATGCGTGAGGATGCACACCATCAAGTACATCAGCTTCCGCGTCAGGGAAAGTAGCACCAGAGCGAGCTGGTCAAGGGCCGGCCAGCACACGCGAGTGGGCTCGCCGGGGAGATGGACCCCGGCATCTCCCCCAGCTCGCTGACTTGGATGCATGCAAGCCCCGAGATGCGTGCAAAATGCGCGCGCAGGACCTGTCGCCGGTGTACGCGGGCGCGCTGCTGGGCCTGTCCAACACGGCCGGTGCGCTGCCGGGCATCCTGGGCGTGACCAGCGTGGGCCTGCTCCTGGACCGCACGTCGTCCTGGGGCGCCTCGCTGTTCTACCCCACCGCCGCCTGCCAGCTGCTGGGCCTGGTCGTCTACACGTCGCTCGCGTCCAGCCGCCGCCAGGGCTGGTGCGACGGCGGCGACGGCGCGTAGCGGCAGCTGCCGCGCCTGGCGCTGCGCCCTGGCGCTGCGCCGCAGGCTGCAATGCCTCTTGGGGCGTGCCTCTGCTGTTGCCGCAGCCCACAGCGGCCCGCCAGCTGCCAGGCGTGACTGCCGTCGCCCGCGCTGGCACGCGCCGCCGCACAAGGCCAGCGCACAGGCTGCGCGCTTAGAGCAAACAGCGCGCTTCAGCAGTCGATGGCTGTTCAGGAAGCCTTTTAGGCTTCCTGGGCCATGCGGGGGAGCGCCCGTCATGATGGGGCCTCTGGCAGGCATCCGCCACTATGTGCCTGCCATTTACATGATAAAGGAGAGGGAAGCAAGCCGGCGGGTCATTGGAGCGGTTATGCCATATGCATGCATGCCCAGCGCGCTGCCTGGGCGACAGTCTTGGCAGGCAGGTGTCGTGCATCGGTGCGTGGGGCCGCTCTCTGTGCCGCCAGACAGCTGCTGTGCATGGTCGCGCTTTCTTTGCACAGCCCGCTGCCGCCACCACGCTGTGCAGCGCGGCCGGGGAGTGCTGCAAAGCTTGGCGAAGACACTTGTGGCCTTAGAAATGCATGCGCGTGGCTTGTGGAAGCCGTCACAAGCCGCTCAGACCGCTGCGTGGCACGCAGTGCGTACTGGGCAGGCATCAGACACCGATCAAAGTACCTGTACCTGTCTGGAACACACAGGCTGCACAGTACGGTCCGGGCCTCTTTCTTGGATGTGGCCATTCGGTGCAGCTTACAGCGAGTTCCATGCTGCTTAGAGCGCGCTGCGGGTTGTGAGGAAGCACTCTCAGTGCATGGCAGCCTCAAGGTAGGAGGACGCACAGGCTACTGGGAAGGCAATGCATGGTTCGGGCAGACTGCGTCACAGCGGTGTGCCCAGCTTCAGCGTTACGTGCAAGCACAAACATACAAGTGGTTCGTTCTCATCGCATGAAATGGTGCCCTGCCAGGGCGATCCATTGGCACAGTGCATGCTTCCTAGGCGCAAACAGCATTTGGCTGCGTCCGGTCCGTGCCATCATTTCAGACATGCCTGGGTGACACCCGGCCGGTGAACGGTTACCTGAAAGCTCCGGCAAGCGGTCGCACACGACCAATACAATTTGCTCAAGCAAATGCGCACCCGCAGACTGCACCCGCCTGCATGCGGCACTCCCCGCTTGCAGCGCCACACAGGGCCAAGCAATATGCTGCAGACCTTGCAGCGCAGGACAAGCATGGCAACATGAAAACGAATTTGTGCTAGTGGGCTTCTGCAACAGCTGCCACAGGCCTGCAGCTGACAGAGCCACAAGAGTTGAAGCCAGCTACCGCCGGGGGCGGCGCAGGAGCCTACACGAGGCCCAGCTTGGCGTGCCAGACCTGCCGCTTGAACACGTTGCCGAAGGAGGGGTCCTCCTCCGGCGAGATGAGCTGCTGCATCACGGCCTCCATCTTGGCCTTGTTCGCGCCGGAGTGCTGGTGCAGCCTCTGGCCTGCGGCCGCGGCGGGCGCACGGTGCGTCAGCGCGCCCAGGTCGCTGACGCCTCGCGTGCGGCGCTTGAGCAGGCCTGCAGGGGCTGTGGCGTGCTTGCGAGGTCGCGCGCTTCGCGCGTACGGACCGGCGTGAACAGAAGCGTGAGAGGCATATCAACACAGATCTCCCATGACGTCCCAGCACGGCTTGCATGCGACAACACGGAGCCTGGGCGCCATGTGGATGTGTTCAGGAGGTGCTGTGACGCGCATGTGCTCCTGCGAGCCGGCGCCGCTGCGCCTGGCCTCCCGCGTCAGCCCCCGCTGGCCGTTACACACAGCCTTTTGGGGCCTTCCAGCGCGCACCGCGCCGCCAGACGCTGAACGTGGGCGTCAGCGGCGTCTGCAGGCGCTCGCGGAACAGGCGCTTGGTGCCCGCGTTCGCGTTGCCAAAGAACTTCAGGAACACGCAGCTCTGGTAGTGCTCGGCAAACCTCTGCGCGCCGCGCGCCGGCCGGCGCGCGCCGGTCAGCTCCCGCGCGCGCTCGGTTCTCACCAGCGCGTTTCTTGCCCGCGCGCACTGGCCGCTGCCCGCTCGGGCGTATCCAACAGGCACAGCGTTGGCTGATGTCTGCACCAGGCCCAGCGCATGCCGCGTGCAGCCGCAGCTACTCACTATAGCACCGCCCGTGTCCACGCAGCATCCTGCAGGCGGGCGCGCCGCCCTGGGCCCAGGCGCCAGCCGGCGCGGGGCGCCAGCGCGGGCGGCGGGCGCGCCTGGTACGTCCGCTCAAAGCCCTTACACGGCCGGCACCAGGTCAGCGATGCCTCCAGCACGATGAGCCGCGGCGCGTGCTGCTCGAGCGCCAGGTCGAACTGCTCGTCGCTTGTCAACACGCTCACCTCGCCGGGCCGCCACTGCCGCGCGCGCGCATGTCAGGGCGCTACAGCCGCGCCTCAGGCCATGCCTTGCAGCGCGTCAGGGCGGGCATGCAACCACCATATTGGCGTTTCCAGCCAGGAAAAGCCAGAAGGCAAGACGATGATGCCAGAAACTTTTTGCAAGTGCATGTTGGCAACATACTCACCAATCTACGCGAGCACCATGAAAATAGCACAGGAATGCGTCCACATATGCTGCAACGAATACAGTCTCATGCAGCCACGAGGCTGGACACACAGGGGCAGGCGGGGACCGGCTGCGCCTCCAGGCCCGGCGCGATGCGGCGCGGGCAGGGCGCGCCGGCCCAGGGCGGCACCTCGAGCTGCGCGCCGGCGGCGGGCGGCGCGTCCGCGCCGCTGCCCATGCGCAGGAAGCCCATGATCTCGCGCAGGTCCAGCAGCTCCGCGCGGAACATGGCCAGGAACTGCGCGCGCGCGCCCGGGTCAGCCCGCCGGCGCGCTGCGCCCAGCATGCGCGCACACGCGCAGGCGCATCGCAGGGCACGCAAGCGTGGTGCGCTTGGGATGCATTTCTGTGCGCGGCGCGCACGCGGGCCACGACCTGACCAGAGGGTGCGGCACGTGACCGTCTTTGCAGGGGCCGGCACCGCGAGGCAGCCTGCTGCGGAGCGGGAGCAGGAGCACAGTGCTCCTACCGCAGTGGTGCAAAAATCGCGATCCCGCTCAATGCTCCAAGAGAAAGCGCCTTGAAAAGCACATGCATTTGCGCACGGGCTGCAGCGCTCGCTGAAGCGGCGATGATACGGCGGGCGCGCCTCGCCGAACGTCACGCGGTGGTCGCGCCCGGCGGCGTCCAGGCGCTCGCGCAGCGCGGCCAGCCGCTCCGCCTGCAGCGGCTGCCCCAGCCGCTCGAACAGCTCCGCCAGCGCCGCGCCCGTCAGCTCGCTGCCGCCCGCCGCCTGGCGCGCGCGCGCGCGCCCCGCTCAGCCTCCCCGCGCGACTTATACAGAGAGCCGCCCTGGCGGACGCTCACACAGCAAGGCCCGGCTGCTTTGCGCGCCGCGGCTGCTCCGGCGCCTAGGCAGCCCGTCAGCGCCCGCGCACCTCGGCTTGCAGCCGACCTGCTGCGTCAGCGCACGCTCACCTCCCCCGGCCTCCACTGACACTTGCCGCCAACCTCTCGTTCTCTCGCACAACTGGTCACTGTCACACGGCTTTTGAGGAGCAGGCCGTTCCCTAGCACTTCTTCAGCGACGTTACTTCACACTCCTTCATACGCTCCTGCAGTATGGAAGGAGGTGTGGGCAGGGCAACAGGCGCGCCTGCCAGGCGCGCTGGTACTCCTCCAGCTTGCCCTCCATGAGCATGCCGTCCTGGACGAGGCCCTCAAACTCGTGGATGTCGATGTCCCCGCTGCCGTCCCAGTCATACTTCTGCAGCGCTTCCTTGACCTCGCGGTCCTCCATCCAGTCCTGGCGCGGGTGGCAGCAGCGCGGCCGGTGCGGGCGCTGGACGGGACGGGACGGGACGGGCGTGGCGCACGGGTGCACCGCAAGCCAGGCGCGCACCAGCGTCACTGGCTGAAAGCCGTTGTCAGTGCTCTGCAGCAACGCCTTCAGCTCATGGCGGTCTATCACGCCATTCCTGGGCGGCAGACGGATCGTTACTGCCGCTCCTGTGCACCAGAGCAGCATGGGCTTGTGCAGGAGGCAGGCAGCGCGCAGCGGGAACGCTTCAAGGGTACCCATCAAGGTCCGCGCGTCGGAAGAGCTCCTTCAGATTGTGCGCTTTATGGTTCTTGGCTTCGCCTTCCCGGACATCCTCCTCCCACTCCGTCATCGTCATCATGCTGGTGAGGTGCGTGCCAGCCCCGGCACCCCTCCGTGCAGTCGCGGGGCGCTGCGCACACTGCCAGGAGGCAACTCTGTTCTGGCAGAAACACGAGTGGACCGGTTCCCTGTGCACTGTTGGGCAGTGAGGCCTCGCCGGGGGGCACATTACGAGCGGCTGCGCGGTCTGCATTGCAATTGCAAGTCTGCCTGCCAGCGATGCCGCAGAGGTGGGCCGGGCACTAGGACTCAACTAGATCACATCGCAAAGCTCCCATAGAATCGATTTCTTTGTATATAACAAGTATTTTTCCCTCCAGCCTCAGTTTCGACAGGTTGCCCAAAAGTTGCAAGCATAGGGGTACCCTACCCCTGTTGGCACCTTTTTTTTGCCTACACTCCAGGGCCCCTCGACGGTCCTTGCCTCTTAAACCACTTCACCACTACAGGAAGGTGATTTGTAATGAACAGCACCGGAGCAGCACATCACGTGCACAATCTGTGCTTGCCTGTCGACCATGCGTGTGCCTGTCTTCATTATTACAAGTGCTACCGCGAGCTGGCGAAACGCCGTGTCGGACACGGTGAGCACATGGCCTCACGGCCAATCAGGTAAGCATACTAATTTCAGTACCAGCACAGCCACCTGCGCTTGCTGGACATGCAGGCTGCCCACAGTGCAAACGCAGAGCTCCATGAAAAGGTGTATCATGTCACGTGCCGCGTGCCGCATACGTCTTTCACCGGCAGATATCAAGACGTCACTACACAACCTCAGTAAGATACACACGTCGTTGCCACACAAATGTGAAAGCACCCGCCGCAGCGCAGGCTCGCCACGCGTGTTCAGTCCGCCTTGTGGCTGACCATCATCTTGCGCGCCTCCTCGATCATCTTCTGCGCCTTCTCGGGGTCCTGCGTGTCCTTGAACTTGTTGGGCTCCGGCACGTCCAGCCCGCGCTGCACGGCCGGCCGCGCCTGGATGCGCTCCAGCCACGCCGCCAGGTTGGGCAGGCCGTCCAGGGAGATGCCTGCGCACCTGCCGCCTCAGCGCCTGCAGCGCGGCGCCTGCAGCGCGACACGGCCGCGCACCCGGCAGGGCGGTACACAGTCCGACTTGCATTGGCGCATGAGCTAGCAGGGCCGCCCGGGTGAGCGCGTCTCTGCCGCGGCGCACGGCCAGCGGGGCGGCGGGCGGGTAGACCCTACAGAGCGGGGGGCGGCGCACCCGCCCAGGTATGACAGAACACCTGCAGCCGCGCACGGCTGGACCGTCAGACCGCGCGCTCGGCAACTCACATGGCCTTGTTCCTTGGCGCCGTGCGCAGGCGCACCCAGCAGAAGTTGGCAATATCGGCGATGGAGTAGGCGCCCTTGCCCGGGCCCGCCAGGTACTCGCGGCCCTCCAGGCCAGAGTCCAGCACCTGGCCGCGCCGACATCAGCGGCCGTGCTGCTGCATGAAAAGATGATAGATCTGGACCACAATGCGGACAGTCCCGAGCCGCGCAGCGCCGCAGCGCAACGCGCGCCTGGTAGAGCCGCTTGGTCTCGTTGGTGTAGCGGTTGATGCCGTACTCGATCTTCTCCGGCGCGTATCGCACGAAGTGGTTGGCCTGCCCCTGCATGGGGCCAAGCCCGCCCTGCTGCGGTTGCGCCTGCTGTCATGTCCTGATGCATGCGCGCTGGCCCTGCATAGATCCACCATGCTCTGCACCAACGGCACCACACTAGCACGTGGAGTGGGGACATGCATGCGGCCGACGCGGCGCAGCAGGCCCCAGGATTGTGCGCTTGCAGCACGGCGTGTGCGCACCATCTGAAACATCAGCCAGGACAGGATCTCGGCCTGCTGGGCGGGGTCCTGCAGTGCCATGCAGCCCGGCCATGCTTGCAAAATCCAAGCTATGTCTGCTTGCAGCGCAGCTCATGATGTTAACAGGCGGTGAGCAGACAACGCAACAACAAACACTACTTGAATCGTAGCGTGCGCATAACCGTTCACCACACCTGCGAGTACAGACCCGCCTCGGGGTGCTTCTGCGCCAGGTACAGCATCATGGCGCCTGGCGCGTGTTTCAGCTTGAGTCAGCACCCCAGCGGCGGCAGCAGCAACCGTAGTTCCATGGGATCCCTGAACCCGCCAGCAAGATTTGCAAGGCCCCTGCAGGCCACCAGCGCACCTGACTCAAACACGCGAACGTCGCCGTCGGTCATGGCAGGGATACGGCCATTTGGGTTGATCTTGAGGAACCAGTCCTCCTTCTGCTCGTTCTTTGATAGAGAGATTGCGTGCAGCTCGTACGGCACACCAAGCTCCTCCAGCAGAACCGACGCCTGGCGCGCAGGAACACGAGGGTGCATAAAACACCTTGTCGGCTGTCGCACAACAGGAACAACAGGGAGCGCAACATGCAAGTCACGCGTATAGTGCACCACACGCGCACTCACATGATGCGGCAGTGGGACTGGAAGCAGGAAAGCAGGCCTGTTAAGCATGTCACAGCATCATGGGTGATTATGTAAGTCGATGCCTTGCGGTTGAGGAGCAGTTCAGTGCAACAACAGCTTTGCGTTGGAAGCATGAACGTCACGTGTTTGAGGGTTATATCACCTTCCAGCCATTGGGCGTGCCCGCTGTGTACAGCTTGTAGTTGCTTGCGCTGGCCATTGCGAACACTCGTGTGCAATAGCACCGCTGCCCACACTGCGCTCCTGGAACACTGCTGCGCTGCGCCTGTTCAGCACGTGCGAGCGTGCCTCAGCAGATGTATATAGTAATAATCATGAATGTGACGCCATCACCTGCGCTTGCCTCTTGGTTGCTCGCCGCTTGACAGTTGCAAAGCCAGAGTCAAGCGTGATGCATACAACCTATCACGTAGAAAGTGTGGGCGCACCAACTGCACCGACTGTCTGAGGTTTGCTGCACCTGCGCGCAGGAGCATATGGCGGATATGAAGCAGCCTCGTCTGGATGATAAATGTGTGGATTATAGGTGTGTAACAGCCAACCGAAGCTACAAAGCCTCTCCTCATCGCACGTGTAAGAGGGGGGTTATTGAGAACCACAGTTGAACGCGACAGGCCTGTGGAAAAGAGCACATTTCGCCACCTCCTGGTCTTTTGAGGCATCGGAAGAGTGCGCCACCACCACAGAGGTGTTTCTTGACTTCATAAGGACCAGACTGGCTCAAGATGCCATGCGATTGCGTCTGCCAATTTTGCATCCCGAGTGTGCAACCCTGCGCAGTGGTGTCACAGGAATTAGGCTAGTGGTGATGTAGGCTATATTGCAGGGCGCCAGCGGGCCCGCCCGGGCTCTGATGTGCGTCAGCTGCGCATGCACATCGGGACCTGCGCCCCAGGAAGGGCCCGGGCGGCTTCTGGTGTCCTCATAGGTTCCATCAAGACCAGCACAAGTACTTACCACAGGGCGCTGCTGCCACACACTGCAGCAGGCCTGTGCACGCCTCCTGTGATGCGCATTGGCTTGCTGGGCCCCGAGCGGCCCATGCACAGTGGATCAGTGGCTGCAAACGAGCTCAGGTGACTTCTGACAGACCACAGTGGGCCGGGCAGGCCCTGGAGCGTGGCCATGGTGTGGCCCATCAATCTATTTCAGTGGTGGGCTAGGCTCCCGCCTCCTCCCGCCACCAAAAGCAGCTTGGACGTCTAACAACGGCCTCCCAAGTGTGAAATTGGCTGCGGAGCGGCAAACGGGGCTGAAAACGGCGATGTCGCGCTCAACTGTGGTTCTCAATAACCCCCCTCTGTAAGCAGCAGTGTTTCCCCTAGGGGTTCAGCGGTTCCCTCACAGTGGGGGAAGCGGTGACCCCGCAACTTTTCTTCGGCCCCCACTCCGTGGGGGGGCCCGGAGGCTCGAAATTTAATTTAGCCGGCCGGATATGGGGGATCTGTGGGAGGGAATTCTTAGGGTAGGGTGCGGACCTTGGCCCGCATTTCCACATGTAATCTGGGGGGATGGATCCACAGCAAAACTCATTCTGAGCATGCAGGGCAGACCGAGTCAAACAGCGAGCGCTGACGAGCGCCCGAGCTTCACCGCGCAGGGACAGCGCCGATTGCAGCAACAGTGCACCATGCAGGGTCCCCAGCGCCCGTCCGTCAGGCCAATTCAGACACCGCCTAGCCAGAGAGAGGGGCTGTTGCACAGGGCGTTGTACAGGCATGGTCACCGCTTTGCGGTTCCCCTGGGTTGAGGGCCAGGCGTGTAAACCCGGCCCAAAGAGTGCACACCCCGCCCGCTCGGCTGCTGGGCGTGGCTGGACGCTCACGGCGCACGTCGCTTGCGCAGATAACAATGCTTCACATACAAATTGCCTACGCTGTCGTCCGTCTTGTCGCCGTTGCGGTGGCGGACGATCGACCCGGGCCGCAGCCGCTCCTTGAGGTATGTGGCGGCGACCACGCGCGCGCAGCAGAGGCGCTCCCCCTCATACGTCACGTAGCAGTAGCCGTCTCGATTGTACCGCGGCAGGATCTCCATGCCCTTGACAGTGTGCACACGGAAGATGCCCGTGTCCGACACCTCCAAGTTGTGCCTCTTGCGCTTGTTGGCATGCGGCGCCGCCTGCAGGACGCGCGCTCGGTCGGCCGCAGCGCGCAGGCACGCCGGATGGCTCGCCGCGCAGGCAGGCTGTCGAGGCACCAGCTGTTTGCAAGGGAGCGAGCTACTGGGCGCAGACGTGGGAAGAGCGCGCACCTCCACAGCCCGCTTGCGGCTCGGGCGGCAGGGAGGTGGGATGACAGCCGGCCTGTAGCGGCCGTGCTGCAGCCCTTTCTCGCTCAGCTCGGTCCACAGGCAGCGCTTGAGCACGCGCTTGTTGGCGACGGCGTCCATGAAGTCAGCGATTGACACGCCGGCCCACTTGGCTGCCGCCTCGTCGTTTGCCCAGACCTTGATGAGCGCCTTGGACACAATGTGGCGCTGCTCCACCTCGAACACGCGCTGCACACATGAGCACATGCAGGGCCTCAGTTTATGTAGTCGCGCCCTGCTCTTTGCAGTCTGCTGTGGTTAACATCCAGAGCGCACCCATGAGGCGCCTGATTTAATCCGGTTCAGCGCCTGCTCGCGCGCAGTTGCCCAGCGCAGGTTGTCTATCCAGTTGTGATCCCTGACTTGGTCGCGATGGTCGACCGTGAGGCCCTCGCGGCGGTAGCCACTGCGCTCCCAAGCCGCGAGCACCAGGCGGTGCGCGCCCACTGCGGTCCAATACTCCGCGCCCGTGCTGCCATCCAGCTGAGCGTCAATAAACATCCAGCCTTGGACTTCGCGCTGCTTCACGAGCCCTTTCGGGCCCCTGATCTGGCCAACCCGGTTGGCCCAGTACCGGCTGTACGGCTCAGGGCAGCGCGCCCACAGGATGTGCAGGCTCAGCACAAAGTTATAGCCCAGCAACGCCACCGCGGACGCGGCCATCCTGGACTTGCTGGGAGGATGTCCGCCGGCCGCCCGGCGGACGCCAGGCACCTCCACGGCGTCCCGGGAGGCCGCCCGCCGCGGGCGTCCGCACATTCTCTGTCCGCACATTCTCGCAGGGGTGACCGCATCGCGGACGCCCTCGGAAAACCCCGTGATCTCGTTTGAAAAGCGATCAGACAGTCTCGCCGACAGCTATGGCGCCCCCGCTGTGCCACAGTTGTATAACTGACCATGAGCAGCGCGCTGGAGGAGCTAGAGCAGCTGCTGGCACGCACTCGCGCGGTCGAAGCCTCGCTTGCCGCTGTGCCGCTCCCGGCCTGCTCGGACGCCGGCGCCGGTGGCACGTGGTGGGACGCGCCGCTGGCGCGCAGCGCGGACGCTCACGCACACGTCGTTGTGACCTGCGCCCCGGCTGCGCGGTCAGACCGCGGATGGGCTGCGCCTGACAAGCAGCGCGCAAGAGCGGAGGCCGCTGCTGCCGAGCCAGCAGTGCACCCGGCGCGCTGCTGGGAGGCGCCCTGCCCGCGCCGCGCAGACGTCAGGCACTGCAGTGCTGCCAGTGCGGGGTCGTGCCAGGACCCTGCGCACGCAGCACGGGCGGCAGCGCCGGGTACAGGCCCCACCGCCGGTCAGTGGCAGCAAAGGGCCAACCCGCCGGCGCCGTCGGTGCGCATCCGCTGCGGCTACGACGACCGCGCTGCGCCCGCAGCGCCGCGCGCAGAGACGAGCGGGCGCGCGCCGCGCACGCACGGCTGCGCCGCGGCCGGGCGGCCGCCGGCGCGGCCGCCGCTGGGCCGGCGGCGCTGCGGCGTGCCGCGCTCGCCGCTGGAGGCCGCGCTGTGGCGGCTGGCGGACGCGGAGGACGCGTGGGCCGCAGAGCGCGCGGGCGCGCGGCGGGAGGCCGAGGAGCTGCGCAAGCGCGCCGCGCGGCTGGAGCGCGACCTGCGCCAGCTGCAGGCGCGCGCCCTGCCTGCTTGCCAGTAATTGCACTGGAGGGTGATGAGCACTGCGCGAGGTAAGTGATGGGAAGGGCGGAGCTGCGCATGCTGCAGGCATGCACCCGGCTCGGCCAATTTCCGTCAAGCTTTCCGGCGTTGCATGGCCTTACACACAGTGATTCTGATCACACGTCCGCGCTGCCGCGCACCGCACGGGCACAGTACTTTGATTCGCCCAAGTGTGGCACTCGCAGACCCGACCATGCGCCAGGTCGCCGAGAGCGCGGCGGGGCTGCACGGCTCCGGGCGCCGCAGGCGCGACAGCGGCGTGCCACGGCGGCCGCCTGCCCCGCACGGCCGCAGCCAAGCCTGGCACATGCAGCGCCGCCCTGACACACCCGTGGCCTCAGCAGCACCCTCGGGGCGCCGCGCAGGCAGAGAAGCGGTTCGGCGCGAGCGAGGCGGCTGCGCTGCAGGCCGCGCTGCGCGCGCGCCAGGCGGAGCTGGACCCCGCGCTCGCGGACGCGGCCGCCGCGCGCGCCGCCGATGGCGGCCACGCTGAGCGCCTGCAGCGCCAGCTGGTCGAGGCCACGGGTGCGCCCGGTCCGCGATGCGCGGCGGGTGGCCCGGGTCTGCTGACGGGCGCTCTGTGACCTCGGGAAGAGGCCGTGCAGGCGCCTGGAGAGGCAGCCGCGCGGTGCCCGCCCTGTCTGTGCCTGGCTCTGGCGCGCCGTGGCTGGCTGGCTGCCTGGTGTGGCGCAGGGGACGAGATCATTGGGCAGCGTGTATCGCTGGCTCGGCTGTTCCTGGGCCTCGTTGCAGTGGGTGTCAGAGCGGCGGGGGCGCTTCAAGCACCGGCCGTGACGATGCGCGGGAGGCAGGGCGGCGCCGCGCGCAGGGGACCGCGAGGAGCTGGGCGCGCTGCTGTCCAAGGCGCTGGCGCAGCTGGAGGCGGCCAGCGCGGCCGCCGCGCAGCGCGAGGCCGTGGTCGCCGCGCTGGAGGCCCGGGCGCGCGCCGAGCCCGCGCGTGCCCCAGTCAGGCTGTCACACGATGTCCAGGGGGGCGTGCTTCTGGGTGGGCCTGAGCGCGCACACGGCCCGGGCATGCACGCTTTGGGCTTGCGCGCAGAGTGGGAAGCGAGGGGGAACACGTGGCACGCAAACAGGGACACATGCACCCTTGCGCCACTGTCAGAGGCAGCTCGCTACCCTGCGCGAGCTGATCAACAGTGACGAGCGCGGCTGCCATGGAACTGGGCTGCTTGCAGCGTCCATGCGTGGTCCTTGCATGCAGCATGCCAGATCAGGGACGGGCTCGTCTTTGTACCCCAGAGACAGCATGCTGCAGGAAGGCGGGCGAGTCTGATTCCCCAGCGCCCGGCTGCAGCCGCCACCGCAGGCTGAGAAGCGGGCAGGCACGAGCAGCTCCTGGCAAGCGCGCGCGCAGGGCTGGCGCCGCCGCCGGCGCGCGCCCGCCCAGGGCCGCCTCCCCACGCTAGCCAGCGCGCGAAACAGTGTGGGGCTGCAGAGAAGGAGCGGGGCGCGGCGCCCGCAGGTAGCATCGCTGGAGGGAGAGCGTGCAGCTGCCGCGCGCGAGGCCGCGGACGGCGAGCGGGCGAGCGCTGCGCAGGGCGCGGCGCTCGCCGCGCTGCTGGACGCGCAGCTCGGCCATAATCGCGCGCGCACGGAGGCGCTGCGCGAGGTGCGGGCTCGCCGCCTGCATGCTTGCGTTGCATGCTGTCTATTGTGTTTGTGGGCCGGCAGCAGCGTGCAGCCTTGGCACGCACGCCGCACCCGTCCGCCTTGGCGGTCCGCCGACGGACGGCGCAACGCTGCCTGACGCGCAGATGTGGTTTGCTGCGCACGCCTGTGCGACCGTCCGCGCGTGGGCCATGCGCGGGCTGCCCCACCCCTGCTGCTGAGCACGCGGACTGGCCTGTGGTTGCACACGCGCCCTGCGCCGCCCGCGCAGGCGCTGTCCGAGCACATGGACCTGGGCGACGGTCCCGGCGTTGACGCCGCCGAGACCGTCGCGGCCAGAGCCACAGCCAGCAGCTCGCCGGCCGGCGCTGGCGAGCGCACCTAGCTGGCGCCTGCAAGTCTCGACACACCTGCCTGCCATCCTGCACAAGGTATGCAGTGACAAGGGGCTGGGCGGCACTTTCTACTGCGTCCTGGGGCAGGTTGTGATGTCTGGAGTCAGCCTGCAAATGTGCATATAGCCTGACAATGGCCCACGCATCGCAGCGTCTCAGACGTACGTCTCATATGCGTGATGTGCTTCTTAAGCAGTATGTGCACATGTAATGCGCAAATGCTTCTGGTACCACAGAATTTGCTTGAACGACACTGCTGAAAGCAACAGGCATTCCTTTACAATCACAAGAAGGCGCAGCACATGCATTCAGCAAAACCAAGGTTGATCCCTCCACAGGGCAGTGCCCCATGCAAATCCTCAGCCCGCATGCACTGCATGCAGCATCGGTGTGAAGGCTGCGCGTGGAACGCTCGAGCTGAAAGTGGGACACAGGACGATGCCCCGTCAGGGCCAGTGTTCATGGTGCAGAACGTGTAAGCACTGCTTGCGCAACACCACTGTGCCTGTCCCGCCTGCGTCACTTGGCGCCACCCCCCCTGCCGCCGTAGCAGGCGTTGGCAACCTGCCACCCGCAGCCCCAGCTGCGGCAATCCCGGACGTAGGCGCAGCAAACGGCCACTGGTGTGACGCCAGGTCCGCCGTAGCGCTCGAGTCCCACGCAGCGCCTAGCTCGCGATCACGCCGCCGGCCGCCTCGACAGCCTTGTCGGGCGCTGCGCCTGCCTCCTTTGCGATTGCGGCCTCATCAGCCCCAGCCTCGCCCGCAGCGGGCGTTGTCACAGGCTCGGTCGTCGCAATCGGCTTTGATGCAGGCCCGTCGTTGCCTGGCGCGGCGGCTGGCGCGCCTGCCGTGTAGGAGGCGTCCGCGGCAGTGCCGCCTTCCACAGCCTGCTTGGGCGCATGCATGTCTTGGCCTGCACTCGGCATCGCTCTGTGCTGCTCTTGTATGCACACAGGCGCTGTCTGTGCGAACCTGAGCGATGGCTTGTGCGTGGCCGACGATCAGACGTGGCCAGAGCATGTAATTTGACCCGGCCCGGCTGGCTGGGGTACTAGACACATCACAATAGGTCGCTGTGGGCTGTGGCCTCCAAAGTGCATCTCATGAGGAGTTCGTCAGGTGATGCACTGCTAGACTCTGGCCCGTAGGCAAACGCGGGAGCCGCTGGTGTGCATATGTGTGTGTCGTATTGTTCTGCATGCATGACATGCAATGTGTGCACAGCCAGTAGGGCAGGCATGCACTGACCAGCCAGTGGCTGATGTCGTAGAGCCTGTTCTTCGCACGGCTCCGTTATTTTGCACAAGGAAAAGAGAAAGGCACCTCACCAAACCTCACAAACAGGCGCTTCATGGCGTGAGCCAAAATTGAGTGCATGGCAGTCACCTATACAAAGCTCCATGCGCATCCTCGGCGCGCCTGCAGTGCCTGGAAGTCTATGTATACCTGCATGCCAGGGAGGCGGTTCGTTTCCCCATTAAGCATAGCACACTGGGACAGGAGCACCCACTGGTGACATGTTCATCGTGGAGTTGCCAGGCTCGTGCCAGCAGCAGGTTTTCCCTCAAAGCACACACAGACCACAGCAAACACTGGTCGGGTTGCCGAGCCGCTCAAGCCGTACGCTCACAGGGGCCCTTCACTCGTACACATCAGCCCTGGCTCCAGCACAGATCCACTCTTCCTTGAGGCCACAGCCTCTGGCAAACCCCCTCTTTCGCTGCAAACGCCTTGTCTCGCGCTGACCGCATGGATCCATGCGCCCGTCCCACACGCACCCCCTGGCGATAACCCACATCTTCAGGCCGCCTTGGCAGGCCTGGCAGGCTCGCGGCCGCTCTCTCAGCGCCAGCCGCCACCACAACCGCTGCAGGCGGGGCTGGCGGCTGCAGGCGCGGTGTCAGCGACCCAGCCTTGGAGCTCCACGCGACGCCTAGCTTGCGGCCACGCCGCCGGCTGCCTCGACAGCCTTGTCAGGCGCGGCACCGGCCGCCACCGCGGCAGCTGCGGGCTCAGCCGCGGCAGGCTCGGCTGTCGCAGGCACGGTCTCAGGCTCGGCCGTCGCGAGCGGCTCTGCCGCGGCGTCACCGGCGCCGGCTGCCGCGGCGGCGGGCGCACCGGCGGTATAGGAAGCGTCCGCGGCGGTGCCGGTCTCGCCTTCCACAGCCTGCTTGGGCGCCGGCTCGCCGGCAGCGCCGGCACTGCCCACCGCCGGTGCCGCTGTTGAGGGAGCGACACCGTTGATTGTGGGGGCGGCCTCGATCGCGGGCGGCGTCGGAACGGGCGCGGCAGCGGCGCCGCCCGCTGCGGCGGGGCCCTTGAGCGCCGTGGCGCCGGCGCTACCCGCGGCATTGGACTGCGCGCCCGCTGCAGCGGCCTCGCCGTTTGCCGCTGCGACGCCCTCCATGGCCTGCGCAACCAGTCCCATACTTGACACCGGTTGTCGCACGCTCCACAGACGGACTACGATGCAGCACCATGCATGGCACAGGCATGCAGCTCTGCCGCGCCCGCACCAATACTGGCTGGCTGCCGCTCATGCTTCTGCCGATCAGTGCTCGGGAGCCGCTCTGTACGATCAACCATCAAGCCTGGCACAGACAGGCGGTCGCAGCGCACCTGCGGCCCCTCCTTTGTGTCCTCAGGGGGCTCCGCAGCCGCCTCTGCCTTCTCCTGCGCGGCCTCCGCGGCCGCCGGCGCCGGCACGGCCTCCCCGCCGGCCGCGGCCGCGAGCGCGTCGGCCGCGGACGCCGCCGGCGTCACGCCAACGCTCACATCCTTGAACGCGCCGCCCTTGGCGATGACCATGTGCGACCTGGCGCGCGCCCGACCGCGTCATGCCGTCGGGCTTCGGGCGCAGGCGACGTCTCGCAGGCACCCAGCCTGCCCCTCAGCCGCCCTCGCCAAACGCTGCTCAACCAGAACACTCACACCAGCACACTGCCATGCACTCTCCTAGCACTCGGGGAGACCCAGCTGGGGCAACAGAGGGTGGCCGGCCGCGCCTCTGCACGCCGCGCCCCTTCTTCACGCCCAGGGCCTTGAGCACCTGCGGCCGCGTGAGCAGGCTCTGCCGCACAGCTCAGGCTGCCGTTGAGCAGACGGCGCACAGGCTGCGATGCAACCCCCCCAGGGAAGGCAACCTCCAAGGAAGGCACCAAAACAGGCACGCTGCAGAAAACAAAAGTGGTGAGGGGCAGACCTCGTCGGGCGCGCTCAGCAGGCTGTACCGCAGGCTCTGCTTCTCCTTCCAGCTCGCCAGGCTCTTGGGCTTGTCGGCCGACATGCCGTACACCTGTTCCCGGAGCGCAGCAGAGGCTGTCAGGTCCAGACCGCAGACCGCGCCACCATCAGACAGCACCGCGGCCGGCGCTGGCGTCAGCTCCGCACCGTGTAGCCGGCCTTCTGGAAGTCATCAACGTGCTCGCTGAACGCCACAGCCTGCTTCGTGCAGCCCTGTGGGTCATCGATTGATTGTTAGCATCAAGTTACCAGGATGTTGACATCAAGCTAACTAGGCCAACGCAGCGCTGCGCTGTTGGTAGTCCTCGGACTTGGCCACGCAGTGATGAAGTGCGTGTGGACTGGTGCGGCGCGCCAGCAGGGGCGCACCGGGGTGTTGGCCTTCGGGAAACAGAAGATGACAACGCCGGTGCTTTTCACGATTTCCTGCAGCGGGCAGGGACGCGTCAGTCTCAGAACGACGGACAGCAAGCCAGAGGCGCTGCCTGGCAAGCATATTGATGCTCTCATCCCACATTTGGATGTTCGCAGTGCGAGGTGGCACCAACAAGATGCTAAGGGCTCTACTAGTGCGCACATTGAGCTGCACAGGCTTGTCAGCCTCGTCGCGCAGCTCCTTCAGCTCTGGGAGCGCGTCGCCTGCGTGCAGCCCGGTCTTGGCCTTCTTGGCCTCGGCCGCGCCTGCGCCAGCCTCCTTGCGTTTGCCGCGCGGCATGGCTGCTGACGAGCAGTCCGAGGTCTGAAGGCAGTGCTCGCTGTAGATCGGCCCAACGGTGCAAAGTGCTTCTGTTTTGAATGTATTATCTGCGTGGTCCCAACGGGCCAGTCCGACTGGCTCAGTCGGTCACTGTGGAAAGGCGCCTCAAATTTTCTTTGGACGATTACCTGCAGTGAGGCAAAGTGCAGAGCAGCCGCAGCGCCAGAAGTGGCTAGCATGCCTATGGCTGTGCTCGGCCGGTTCAGGTAGCAGCAGCCGGGTGTGAGAAGTGATGCACTGCGCATGACGCACGCCGCGCCGCTCTCCAGTCTAGCTTCCTGCACGCTCTCTGTGCGCCCGCGGCCGCCGCCTCCCAGTGCACAGCACCGCAGGTGTACGAGGGCCGTTGGTGCGGGGCGCGTCCACTGCACGGTCAGCCGCCGCCCGCCTCCCATGCATGCAGCGCTGCGTTGTGTGCGCAGTGTACCTGAAAGGACGTTTGCCGAGCCGTGAGCACTCATGTTGCCGCAGGCCGCCAAGGAAAGCCGCGAGGTAGTGGTAGGCATTGACTTGGGGACGACCAATTCCGCTGTCGCGGTGCGCAGTGCGCTTCAACTGAATTGCCAGACAGGTTCCTGAAGCTTGGCTGACGCGCCGCAGTGCTGCTCCAGGTGCTGCGCAAAGGGCAGCCGGTCGTTGTGCCCACAGTCGATGGCGACACGCTGCCATCCGTGGTCGCCTTTCAGGATAACGGCGGCGTGCTGGTCGGCAAGGCGGCCAAGCGGTGCGCCGCTCCGCAGCCAGGCCTGCTGGACCAGAGCCAGCGCCACTATGTGCAGGTGGTGTGGTTGTGCGGGAGGCACCGCAGGCCCGGTGCAAGTGGCCTGTCGCTTGAGCTGACCGCCAGCTCACAATCTAAATTACTCATACTGCTCCTGCACAGAGCTAGGCAGTCAGTGCCGTGTCTGCTTGATAAGAGCCGTCATGCGCGCCCGGTGTGCTGAACTTGGGGCCGTCAGCTCCTGCTTAGGCCTCTGCACGCACTCAACCTCACACGCTTCGCAGCCAGGCCGCCACAAATCCCGGCTGCACGTTCTACTCGGTCAAGCGGCTGATCGGGCAGGAGTTCAGCGCGGTCGCGGAGGATGCCCAGCGGGCGCGCCGCCGCCACCCGCACCCCGTATGCTTGCAAAGGCGTCAGTGGGTCGCAGGCTGACCAAAGCACATGCTGGCTTGGCTTCGCACCAGCACCGGGTCGCCGCGCTTGTTGTGGTGCAGGCACTCGGCCCTGCCTGCACCCTTGCCCAGCATGCGGGACTGGGGCACTGCCGTCAGGTCTGTCTTCCATGCGCAGCACGCTCGTGTTCAGGAGCTGCGAGCCGGTTCGCTGGCCGACTGGCATGGACCGTGCATGCATGCGAGCCTGAACTCTGACCCTGCATGCCTGCATGCTTGACGCCCGCGGCCAGGCACGGCGCGCAGCGCGCTATGCACTGCCTGGCGCCCGCTCAGCGGCTGCAGCCGCCTGGGGCGGCGCGTGGCGCGAGCGGAGGCCTTGGCGCGCAGGTGGCCTACGGCGTCGGCGCGGATGAGCAGGGCGCGGTGCGCCTGACGTGCCCCGCGGTGGACGGCGGCACGCTGTACCCTGAGGAGGCGCGTGCCGGGGGGCCGCTCCCCTGGCTGGCCCTAGTGTGGAGCCCCGAGTCCGGCCTAATTGCTGGGGCGCTGGTAGGATGGACTGCATGTCGCCGCATGATGGCGGTCCGCAGGAGGCGTGCGGGCGTGCGCAGGCGTGCGCGTCCCAGCTGGCTGCCCGGATGCGCAGGTATCCGCATATGTGCTGGCCGAGCTCCTGGCGGCCGCCGAGAGCTTCACGGGCGCGGTCGTCCGCAAGGCGGTCATCTCTGTGAGCCCCGCATGCCCGTGTCCCGCATCAGCCTCGCATCATGGGCAAGCGCTTGTGGGCGCACGCGCCCCAGCTGCCCGGCAGGCCGCCCGCCCTCCGCCCCGGGCTGACCGGCACACGCTCTGCATGGCGGCTCAAACCACAGAGCTCGTGCGCCGCCTACGCCGACTCGCATGCGCCAGGGCGCTGTGGCAGACAGGCAGCTCGATCAAGTAAGTGCAGGGCGACAGCAGCGGTAGCGCAGAAGCTGCCTCTCAAGCTGCGGCCCGGTCGGCAGGTGCCGGCGTACTTCACTGAGGCGCAGCGCGAGGCGACGTCGGCCGCCGGGCGGCTGGCCGGCCTGGAGGTGATTCGCCTCATCAGGTGCGCGGGGCCGCTGCTGGGTGGGGAGCGGGGCTAGTGGGAGCGCAGAGTAAGTCATCGGGGCTGCGCTGCTTGCTAGACAGGCTTCAGGGCGGATGCGCGTGCGGGTCCCTGCCTGCGGCGCCGTGTGCCATATTTGCCATGCGTTGCGGGAGCGCAGCTGGCATGCCTGGCACCGGGCCGGGTCCGTGCCAGCCTTGGGAGCTCTGCCGGGGCCGTACCCCTGCTTGAAGCATGACTTCGAAGCCGTCCTGCGGAGGCGAGCGCCACGCGCGCGCGGCAGGGAGCCCGTCGCGGCCGCGCTCGCGTACGGCGTGTCGGCCGAGGAGGACCAGACGGCGCTCGTGCTCGACCTGGGCGGCGGCACCTGGGACGTGTCGCTGCTGGAGCTGGGCGGCGGTGTGGTAGAGGTGCTAGCCACGGGCGGCGACGCGCGCCTGGGTGCGGCCCCGCAGGGGGAGGCGCGCCGGGGCAGGTTGCGGGGCACCGCGCCCCTGGTCACGGGCACGGCTACATGCAGCTCGGGGCAGGATGCGCTCCGGCACGGCGCCCGCGCGTCCTCCTGTCACCGCAGCCATGATGGCGTGTCAATGACCCTGTGGGCGGACAATGCTGAGCCGGACGGAATCGCCAGAGTGCTCACGCGTCCGGCCTGGCGCGCGCAGGCGGCGACGACTTCAACAACGCGATCGTGGAGTGGCTGGCTGAGACGTGCCTGCAGGGCGTGGACTGGCGCGAGCCCGGCTTCCTGGCCAACCTGTGCGCACTGGCCGAGGCGGCCAAGGTGCCGACCCCGGTCCCTGGGCGCCCGCTGCTCACGCTCGTGGCGCTGCCGGCTGCCTGCTGGAGCAGCACGCCGCGGCTATGTGGTGCCGTGCCGCATCACCGAGGATAAGCTCTGGCTTGCATGAAGCATGTCTGCTTGGCAGAGCGCATGCCAGCCAGAACCACATGGTCTGTGCGGCCCGCCAGCGGGGGCGACCTGCATGCGCCCCGGCCGGCTCGGGAGCGAGGCGGGGGCGCCGCGCAGGTGCGGCTGACCGACGCGCCGCGCGTGGCGCTGCGCGTGCCGGGCGCGGGCGGCGGCCTGGCGGTGCTGACGCGGCAGGCGCTGGAGAGCCTGGCCGCGCCGCTCTTCCGGCGCATGCGCCTGCCCATCGACGCGGCCTGCTGGCAGGTGCGCCGCGGGCCGCGCCCGTGCAGCCGAGGTGGGGTAGGGTGGGGCAAGGGCGTGGTCCTGGTGCATGGCGCAGGTGCGGGGCTGGTGAGAGGGCTGGTGAGAGGTACGGCATGCCGTGGGCGCCTGCAGGCCTGGCTGGGCCGCTTGCGCCCGCTGCCGGCTTTGGCCAGCCGCGCGCGTGCGCGGCGGCGTGGCCCCCGGGGCGTCCAGCAGTGCGCGCGGTTTGGGGACAGCAGGCCCTGCGGCCGGCCGCGTGGATGATGCACACGAATGGTCTTCTTTCTCCTGACGGCCCCGTCGCTGGGACGCCGAGCGGATGACAAACCAGTTTCGATCCTGACACGCGCGCCACAACACATAGGAAAGGCCAAGGGATCATGTGGTATGCTTTGGTGTTTTGCGCATGATTGGTAGGCCATTCCACAGTTTGCCCGAGTGCAGCCAAGAGTGGCTTTTGAGTAGATCCCATTGGGTGAGTGATGCCGTGCGCAAGCACGTTTTCCACCTCCTGACCAGGCGCGCCGGCATCGGCTGGGCCGCAGATGACACTATAAACTGTGGCTGACACCCACTGCCGTCTGTATGTGCACATGCTCGGGCGCACAGCGCCCATGCCTTGGGGACATCGGTCACCCTTGCTGCTTGGGCTGCCTGTCGGGCGCATGATGACCGTTATTCTTTAGCCGGACACAGCCACCATGCGGCCGCCGTGGCGCCGCATAGGCGGCTAGCGTGACGAGGATCGTCATCCTTTCTCTGACGCCCGGCACAGCGTTCTCTCAGCCTTGACAACCGCGCAATGCTGTGCGGCAGCTTGTCCCTAGGCGGGCCCTCAGCACGAGGATTCTGGGTGGGTACACGGGCGCCTGGGTGTGGCGTGGCCGGTGCGAGCGCAGGCGGGAGGCACCCCCGCGCCACGCTGCCTCTGGCGCAGCAGAGCCGGGATCAGAGAGGCGCCTGAACTGGGTGCGGGCCAGCGAGAGCGCAGGCGGGCGTCGACCTGGGCACCGCGCTGGGCGGCGCCGGCGGCGAGGGCGGCGCAGGGCCCGGCGCGCGCCCCAAGCGGCGCGCGCCCGTCGGCGCGCTGCTGCTCGTCGGCGGCGCGACGCGCATGCCCGCCTTCCGGCGCTTCGTGCGCAACATGACCGGCCTGGAGCCGGCCGGCGCGAACGTCGACCCCGACCTGGTGCGCAGCCGGGGCCGGCCTGCCTGCTCGCGGGGCGGCCGCAGCTCTGTAAGAGTCCCGGCATGACGCCTGCGCAGCGAGCAGCGGCCATGTATGCGCCCGCGCCCTGGCCAGCAATGGCTGGCTTGAAGCGTGATGCCTCAGGCAGCGCTGGACCGGTGTGGACCGCGCAACAGATGTCACTGGGCATGGCTGCATGTTACTGTTCGCACTCGTGCGCTGCGCAGCCGATTGCTGGACCTGCCTCAGCCCACTGGTACTCACACAAAAGCGGTGACGGCCCCCAACACAGCGGCATGGAGAGGCTGACAGGCTGTTGGGCCTGTGGCAGCGCGCCGCGAGCGCGGAGCAGCTCAGCGCCGCTGTGCGCCGCGCCGCAGGCGGTGGCGCTTGGGGCCGCTGTGCAGGCCGGCATCCTTGAGGGCAGCCTGCCCGGGCACATGGTCATGGACATCTGGCAGGTGGCGGCCCTGCGCCCACACGCACGGGCCCCTGTGAGCATACTACGAAGGAACAGCCCCCAATACTCGCGTCCTGCTGCTGGTGAAGGGCTGTGCCAGCCGGGGACGCACTGCCTGGCGCCATGCCGTCGTGCTGCCTGCGCACCTGCTGCCTGCTCGCTCGGCGCGCGCTCAGGCTGGGGAGCGCGTGCGTGTTTTTGGGCACTGTACAGCACCTTGCGAACCATGTGTTATGCCCGCCTGAAAGGACTGGGCAGCGAGAGGACAGTGAGTAAGGCTTGTGGCTGTATCATGCCATGGCCTGCGTAGTCATGCTGCCCGTGCGCCTGCGGGCAGGCGTCGCTGCTGCGCGCGCTCGCTACGCAGAAGCTGAGGGGGGATGCCGGAGCGGCGGGGGCCGCCGCCGAGGCTGACGGCGGCTGGGAAGTGGAGGAGTCGGAGTCTGAGGCCGAGAGCCCTGCTGGGGAGCCCGGCGACGGCCTGGGCGCTGGCGGTGGGCCGACTCGCGCGGACTAGGATGCTGCGCGCGGCGCGAGGTCCATGGCTTGTCTGCTGCGCGCGCGTTGGAGCTGTGGAGTGCTCATGGGTCACAACTTGTCATTTGCAAGCCTTCAGCGCCCCATCCCTTGCGGAAGAGCTTGGGCGCAGTGCCTAGTTCATCCCTTCCGCTGCCATGGCGATTGTCGCAGCACGCTTTACAATGATAGCCATGCCGACATAGAGCACACGCTGGCCCGTATTGAGCACCAAGTGCTGGTTTACATTATTGTTGGTGCCGCAAAGGGGTTCCACGGAAGCTCACCCAAGTTCAATGTTTGCCAAGTGTTCACACCCCCCAAACAATGATACACAATATGCATGCATTCATCCCGGCGCCATGTCGCTCGCATGCGCGCATCTGGGCCCCGTCTCGCAGAGTTTGCTGACCCCACAGGCCGCGGGTGGATGGCAACATGGTGAGCATGGCACACATGGGCACAGTCTCACAGCCTCTGCTGACAGATATAGTCACCACGGTTGTCCCAGCGCAGGCGCCAGTGCCGCCCCGCCATGAGCGGCACAGGAGCAGCGCAGGGCCTGCGCTAGGGCCTGCGCCTCAGGCCCGCCGGCGCACGAAGCGGCGCTCGCGGAAGGCCTCAAAGTCGCCGCGCTGGATGAGGAAGTGCAGCGCGCGGCGCACGAGCGGCTCGGGCGCGCCGCAGCGCACCAGCTCGTCCACCAGCCGGCGCTCGGCGACCGCCGCGCCGACCGCGACGCGCCGCTTCAGCTGCGCCTCCACGCCATGCATCTCCGCGCGCTGCTCCTCGCTGAGCACCTGCGCGCGGCGCCAGCGCCGTCGGCGGCCGCGCCGCGCCGGCGGCCGCGCGCCATGCCAGCTGCCACGCGCTGCAAAAGCTGCAGCAAGGCCTTCTGAGCGTCAGCGCCGCCGAGCGTTTCTGGCCTGCGCGCGCTTGGCCAGTGGGTGTGCTCGCGGCCGTGCGCGGAGCCTCGTCCGCTGCAAGCGCGCGCATCCCCCCTGCAGCCACAAGCACCGCTAGCCGCGCGATGCACGCCGCTTGCGCGTCACAGGTCCGCTTATCCGTTTAGGTCAAACGCTACATCCTACCATGCCAGCGAAAGCTTTTAATACTTACTCGGAAAAAGAGGAGGTCAGGACAGCCTGCATGGACCTTGGCAGCGAGGGACGCAAGGGCTGCGACGGGTGCGCGCGCTGACGCCAATCGATTGGCATCAAATGGGAGGCGGCGGGGCGGCGGCCGGCACGCGCGCGGCGCCGCGGGCCGCACCAGGTTGTCCATGAGGCCGGAGCGCACGGCGTCCATGGTGGACACGCGGAACAGGTCGACCGCGTGCCGCACGTGCGCCTGCGTGGCCTCCGGCTGCAGCTGCATGCGCGCGAGCGACTCCGCGATGCGCACAATGGCCTCCAGCTGGCGCACCGTGATGGGCACCGGCGGCAGCTCCGAGCCGCCGGCCTTGGCCGCATCGCGCGCCTGCGCGCGCGCGCGCTCAGGGCCTGAGCCCTCTTGCGCCTTGCGCGCCTGCACATCACTGCAACAGGCTTCGCACAGGTGTCCCCGGGCGCAGAGGTGAAAGGCCGCGCTTTGGTCAGGGTGCGCCCATCGGCGGCCAGTGCCTAGGCAGCCGGACGCGTCCGGCCGAGCGCCGCCTGCGAGCCGCGCGCGCCGCCCCCAGCGTGCGCTACGGAGGCGGCGTCAGGGGCGTCCTTGCGCACGGGGAGCATCATGCCCCGGGGCCGCGCAGTGGCCGACCAGGCAGGGGGGCGGGGCGCGCGCCTGCTGCTGCAGCTCCACGCACTTGCGCGTGGTGAGCATTGCACCCCGGGGCAGCAGCCGACCTGGCAGGGGGGACCCAGCAAGGGAGACCTGGCAGGGGGACCTGGCAGGGGGACCTAGCAGGGCGCGCGCCTGCTGCCGCAGCTCCACGTACTCGCCGGCCAGGCCCTGGGCGGCCTGCGCGCTGAGCCGCGGGGCCACGCGCGCGCGCGCGTACTCCAGGTAGCGCTTCAGGAACGCCTCGGCGCGCGCCTCCTCGCCGTCGCCCTCGCCCGCCGCGGTCGCCTGCCGGTGCACGTCCAGCACGTGCCTGCCGCGCGGGGCGCACCGCATCAGCGGACGGGTGCAGCCCTTCCCCAGTGCTTGGCGCGGGGTCGCCGCGCGCAAGCGCCGGCGGCCTGCTCCATTACGGTGCGCTCTGCATCAGCTGCAAGCCGGCCAGCGTGCAAGCAATTCCTACACCATGAGAACTTACGCCCTGAGCATGCCTGCCGTCCCTGTCGCATGCCCGCGTCGCCCGCATGGCTACCTGGCAGACAGGCGCCACATGACAGCAAAGCGACGCTTTTGGTTGCAGGGTCTGAGGGGCCCTTAAAAGCAGCCGCCTGCCCATGCGACGGCGCGGTGCCCGGGCGGGCGCAGGCGCCGGGCGGCGGCCCGCGCCTGGCGATCTGCATGTCCCGCTCCGCGTTGCGCTCGTCCTTGACAATGAAGATGAGGTCGAAGCGCGACAGGATGGTGGACTGCAGGTCGATGTTCTCGTCCGCGCTCTTCAGGTCGTCGTACCTGCCGCGCCCCCAGGCGGACGCTGAGTCAGCGCAGGCCGTGCGGCATCCAACGCTCTGCGCTTCATGTGAACGCGACAGCCCGCGCCGCCTGCATTGGCCGTCCCTGCTCGCCCCAGCGGCACGATGCGGGCGCCGCATGCGTGGGCGCGCATGCGCCTTGCTTCCTCGAGCACGCGGCCGCGCACCGGCCGGAGGGCGGGTTGGCGGCCGCGAGCACGCTGGTACGCGACTTGAGCATGGTGGTGATGCCGGCCTTGGCGATGCTGATGGTCTGCTGCTCCATGGCCTCGTGAATGGCCACGCGGTCCTCGGGCCGCATCTTGTCGAACTCGTCGATGCACACCACGCCGTTGTCGGCCAGCACCATTGCGCCGCCCTGCGCGGCGGCGCGGTCCCCGGCTGGCTCGGGTGCGGCAGGGAGACGGGGCGCCGGGACGCGGTCGGGCGCTGGCTGCAGGCCCGGCTATCCGAGGGGGCGATAAAGACTGGGTGTGTGTGCAGCTCCGGGATTAGGTCCTCCCGCGCACCATTGCGTCACGTCAACGGGGGTTTGTTGTGGATGCCTCCAGTCGCACTGCCACAGGCTGCATGCTGTGCATGGCGCGGCAAGCATCACGTAAGGTGTGAGGAGCGGGCGCGCGCCTCCAGGTAGAACTCGCCATGGCTGTCCTTGATGACGCTGGCGGTGAGCCCGGCCGCGGAGCTGCCCTTGCCGCTGGTGTACACGGCAATGGGCGCGGTCTTGGACGCAAACTTGAGGAACTGGCTCTTGGCCGTGCTGGGGTCGCCCAGCAGCAGCACGTTGATGTCGCCGCGGCGCCACGTGCCGTCCGGCAGCCGCTGCGCGCCCGACCAGGGCTTGCAGGTGGGCATTCTGACGTTGCACAGGCATGCGTTCCGCTGCAAGAACCCTTCCAAACAGCGCGCCGGGGCGCCCAACAGCATACGCTGTACGTTCAACGAGGGACTCCTCCTGCGATGAGGCACACCTGCGATCCCCGCCATGAAAGCATGCGTGGAGCTCCAAAACAGCTGATTTGTACCCACAGCGCATGCAGCAAAAAGTGCATGCCGCGGCCGGCCAGTGCGACTGTGGGGCGCGCCTTGCGCGAGCCGCCAAACAGCAGGCACGCGACCGCCTGCTTGATCATCTCGCCGCCGAAGATCTGCGGCGCGATGCGGGCGAATAGGTTGGCCACCGCGTCCGGCCGCGCCGCAAACTCGCGGAACTCCTGCTCCTCCTCCTGCCTGCCGCAGCCGCGGCCGACCGCCCTCGTGAGCGCCCGCACGTGCCCGGCGCGCCGCTGCCTGCTGCTGGTATCGCGAAGCTGCTGTTCAAAGCGGTGTCGCCCAAATGGGTGGTCGGCGCATCAGAGACGTCCTGCAGCCCTCCAAAGTTCTGCACCCCTCCTGTATCCCTCGTACGCGCCGCTGCATAAGACCCTGCTGATGCAGGGCACAGTGCTGTGGTGGCGTCGGTCTGTAGTGGGCCCATCATCAGCACGGCATGTTTCACAAGCTCAAGCTCCAGGGCCACAAGCACCAGGCTCAACAGTCATCAGCAGTTGCCTCATTCACACGCTGGGGCGTATTGGGCGCGCACGTGAAGTCGGGCGTGCCGTGCGCGCCCTCAGCCTCCTCCTGCATCCCGACCACGCGCAGGTAGGGCATGCGCAGGGCCACCGCGCTGGCGTCCTTGCGGGGCCCTTTCTCCTTTGCCGCCTGCGCACCCCGGGGGCGCGCGGCGCGTCAGGCTGGTGCAGCATGTCTCTGCTGTGACGAGGTGGCGATTAAGGCAAACAGACAGCCCTGTTAGCAGCACCAGGTTGCAGAAGCGTTTGAACAGCAGCAAGACAGGCACCCGATCCGTGCTTGAGCACACACGCGAGCTTGCGCGTACATGTCTGAGCACTATCCGTCATGAATGGGCGCAAAGCGCATGTAGGTTGTACTGAACCATCGCTTATACACATCCTTCGGCTCACCCTTGGTATGGGGCGCATATGAAAAAAGCTAGCTACAGCAAGTGAAAGGAGAGTATAGCGTATAATGTACAACGTATAATGAGTATAATTTAGGATCAGAAACCAGGCAGCCGCAGCCTGATGCCCACCCGCCCCCGTATTGGGGCATGTTTCCACAGCCAACATGGAGGCAGAGACGGCACGGGGGACGGAGCGGCCGGGCGGCAGCTGTCTGCGCGGCCGGCGCGTGCGTGCCTGGTAGATGGAGTAGATGCCGACCGCGGTGACGCGCGTGCCCGGCGCAATCGCGCCGACCAGCGTGCGGTCGGCCACCAGCTGCAGGCTGCGCGGCAGCTCGCCCATGGGCACGTCCTCCGGGCACTCCTGCGCGGCGATGCGTCAGAGAACGCGGGCCGCGGAGCGGGCCGACCTGCTCAAAGAGGATATGTCGTGTCCCAAACTGATCCCCACACGTTCAGCACATGATCATGCACCGAGCATGCTCGAGCATCGGCACATTCTCAGGGCGTGCCTGCACGGCACCACGCGGGAGTCCCCTGCCAGCTCACAGGCAACCTGCCTGGCCAGCCTGCCAACGGGTGACATACCATGCGCCACATGGCCACGCAACTGAGATGCAGCCCTAGCCTGTGCTGTCACTGCGCCCCTATGAGTGTGCGCCAGTAGCTCAGGCTGTCCCTGGTGGGCGTGTGAGCGCAGTCCGTGCTGCCGGGGAGAAGGAGGCGCGCCTGCAGCTTCAGCATCTGCTGATCCACATATTTACTCTTGCTTGGCAGGATAACGAAGGAGTCTGCCGAGCAGCGGTCTTGCCCGGGCAGCTCGTTGCCCTGCGGCCGCCCAGCCGCCGTGACACCCGGGTAGCCAGTGGTGCCATACTGCGGCGGTGCCCGGGCTGGATGCTCCACAAGTACCACCGAGCGCGGGCTGGCACTGCTGCTCTTAGCCACCAGTCGATGCGCTCTCAGAACATCATGTCACGTGCAGCGCAGGGCTGCCTGGCGCCACGCAGCAAGGCCGAGCGCAGCGGCATGCAGGCTCACCGAGCGCGCGTCGCAGTAGCGCGGGAGCATCGCGCCGCCGATGCCCGGCTTGCACGGCAGCACCTTGGTGCTGCGGCAGTCCTTGCACATCACCGTGATGTGCGTGGCCTTGTGCTGCGCGCGCACGCCAGGACGGCGGATGTCACGGGAGCCCCTCATGCCCCACACCATGCGGCCGACTCACTGCAGCAGGCTGCAAGGCAAAATCCATGCCGGCGCCTGTGGCAGGACGGCGGCAGCACAGCTCGGCGTGGGCTCCAGACGCGGCGGCCTTGGCGGCGGCGTGCGCAGGGCCGCGGGCGCGCCTTGGGCTTGGACGCCGCCGTGACGATGCCCGGCACCATGACCAGCCGCGACACGTTCTCGGACTGCGGGGGCGCCGGTGCGGCCACTCAGCGCATTGCACGGGTTGCGGTGTGTGCAAGGCATTGCCGCCAACCGCGATGATGCTGCTGGCGTGGACCCGCGAGCACGCCTCAACAGAGCGTGCAGCAGGTGCCCTGAGCCCTGCATGCCATGATCCGCATGGGCTGCGCTCCACCAGGGTCGGCGGCCGCGCACCGTGAGCTCGCGCAGGGAGGCCGGCCCAAACTGGCGGCTGCCGCACAGCAGGACCTGCAGGCCGGCAATCTCGGCCGCCCCGGCCTCCTCCTCGTCCTCCGTGCCGCGCGGCTGCAGGCGCCGCAGCAGCGACACCGCGGCCTCCTCCAGCTGGAACGCGGGCGCAACGACCGTTGTTACATCAGGCCGTGCGTGTAAGCGCATAGGTATCCACGACAGTGCGGCCTGTCAGCTTGCAGGCCAGCAAGACCCCTCGACGCCGCAGCCCCCTCCTCGTGCTAAGCTGCGCAGCAGCAAGCGCCGCAGCAGAGACGCAAGCGCCCCCTTCGCGGTGTTCAGTCTGCGATGGTGCATGTGGGCTGCTCGCACATGGAGATGCTGCCAGGGGTTTGCAAGCGCAGGGGCTGACAAGCACAGCAACACAGCTGCACCCGCAGCCTCAAACTTATGGGTTTCTTATCACAGCCCAGTTGCGTGTGCGGGGCAGGTGATATCCTAGCTTTTGCATATGCACACCAGCGGCAGGTACTCGGACGGATTGTCCTGGAGCAGGTTGCTCAAGTCCGCATCAAAGGCGGTGATGTCCTGGACATCCACGCGCAGCTGTTTGCGCGACGGCAGCAGCGCCTCCCTGCGCCAGTATGTGCTCAGTCCTCGTGCACCCCAGGGCAAGCCTGCGGCACAAACCTGGCAGTGCTCGTGCCCGAGCCGTGTGACCATAAGCAGACTATAAAACACGATGGGGCTCCACCCGGGCCAGCATGCTTGCAGCACTGTCCTCAGTGTGTACGTTTATCAAGAGGCGCAGCAGCAGCAGCACACCAGGCCGCAGCCGGCAGCGGGTGGCGGCCATCCGCGCCGATGCAGAATCGGTCGGTTGTGCGCGTGCGCAGGAACTGCTCAAACTTCGCCTTGACCTCCACTGGGCTGTGTGCTGGCCGCTCCTGCTGGAAGTCATAATCCTGCTCATTGTAAAACACCTGCCCCTCTGCGCGCGTGCCACACGATGTTATCGCAAGTGTTACACGCAGCGCACGGTACAGCCGCAGCGGCTTGACGTACTGCTGGCATACAGCGCACCATCAAAGCCAGCCATCGCTTGGATGTCTCAGCTGAGCGCTTGCGCCTGTGCGCCTGCAGCGCACCCCCTTCTTCGCGCACGCAGGTGATGCAGACTGTCCCAGCAGCTTGTAGCAAGGGTGGGAGCGATCATGCTTTGCGAGAGCTGCCAGATGCACTTTGACAAGTTTAAGTTCATGGTCCTAATTAGGCAGCGCTGAGCATATTGCTGGTGTTCAACATGGCAGGCTCACGCTTTGCGCACGTCTTACGATTTTCCTTACATATGCCTCTCTAGCGCAGGCCCCGCGTCATGCACAGGCCCACTTGCCAGCATGCACAACAGGGCATAGTCCCTCTACGCCCTGCTGTGCATGCTGGCCACTCAAATTTTACAGCGCTATGCGCAGTGTGCAGCAGCAGTGCGCATGGCTATCAGCAGGCAGGCATGCTCATGGGCACTTTGCCATTTTCCTCTACTGCATTGAACCACCATTGTATGTTAGAAAGCAACGGATGTCAACAGGACTGCTGCAAGTGCGAACGAAGAGGAGGCCAGCCAGCACGGGCAGCAGCTTGACGCGTGGCACGCGGAGCATGGCTCTGGGCGCTCCCCATCACATCCTCATGCTCCTGCTCATGCTCCTGCTCTTGGTGAGTCACGCGGGCGCGGCGGCCAGCACGCGCAGCAGCACGTCGCGCACGCGCGGCACGCTGAAGCAGGGCGCGGCCGCCAGCAGGCCGGCCAGGCCGGCCAGCTGCTCGGGGCTGCTGTCGTAGGTGACCTCGCCGACCGCCGCAGCCGCCAGCAGCCACTCGTCGCGCATCCAGCGCCTGCGCGGCAGCACGCAGGCGTCCGCAACACGCATCAGCCAGAGCCAGCCTCCCAGGAGCACCTTCCATGATTGAAGGTACGCACGCAGAAATGGATGTTGCAGTGGACCTGGCAGGCCGTGCTGTGCAAGCAGACATCGCGCTCCAGGCGTGCTGGGCGCATGCCCGAGCTGCTACAGGGCCGCCAAGCCATAGACCAGAGCCACTCTGCACTTTGCAGGCAACTACAAAGCAGTGCGCACCAGATGTCCTGCAGGCCCTCCACGCACTGCGCCAGGCTGGGCGTCGCGCCCGCAGCCAGCGCGCAGCTGGCGGCTGGCAGCACGCTGCCGCCGGCCCCTGCCAGCAGCTGGCCGGCGTTGGCGCCCGCCCTCTCGACCGCCCGCACTACCGCCTCCAGCTCCAGCCTACGCCCCAGTGTGCCCCCAACACTACGGTCAGCACAGGGCCTTGCTGGAGTGTGGGGCGAGCTTGAGAAGGGGGGAGTGGCGCACAGGCAGGTCTGCAGGCAGCGCAGCTGGTGCTCCGTGCGCTCCAAGTGCTGCGCGGTGAGCTCTTCCGCAAAATTCGGCACGTCGGGAGCGGGCTGGAAGGCGTCGCCGGCCTGAAGGGCCTGCCCGCAGGTGCCGGTGGCTGAGAGCTTGGTACTTGCGTCAATTAAAAAAAATGCAAGGCTTTAATGCCCACCGCCAGGCCCCGTATGGCGTCAGCGGCTGCAGAAAAGGTTGCCAACAGGCGGCCCTGCAGCACGAGCGACAGTCACCATGCAGGTCTGCAAGTTTTACAGCAATGAATTGTGCATCTAAACATGGTGATGCGCGCCTTGGCCTGCACCCAGCTGTCCACATCGTGCGCACAGCGGCTGTACACCTGCATGAACTTTGCTATCAGGCGCTCTCCGGACATAACAAGCTCCTCATGCAAGGATCCAAGTGCGCCATTGGCGTCTCACCGGCGGCGCATGGGCACGTTGTATGCTGGTGGCACTCGCTGGTGGTGCAAGAACACAAGAAAATTTACCTTGGCACAGTGGAACGCATCGTTCAGTGGATGGCCAAATAAACTGACTTTATTTCTGAGGAGCTTCAGCACATCCAGACCTAGAGCTCTCACCCTTTCACGTACCCGCTGGGGAACTCGTAGTGGCCCATGTGACTGCATGCATGCATCTACATGCGCTTCAGCATGAACACATGCCCGAACATGCCTGCTGCCAGACCGGCGAGCCCCTTCTGTACTTCGCCCTGTAATTGCCGTCATACCATGTCCTGAACGCGCCTCTGCTGTGTCACAGTCAGTATATAATTCTGTAGGAGCTATATAAGCTTATTACATACAGTACACAATTGCATCATGCCTTTAAGCCACGCTCACAGCAGTATGGACTGCTCTCACTCCGGGAGCGACGTATGACCCACACTGAGTGTGGGTCAGTGTAGCACACTCCCTTGTGTGTATCTATCTGACATAGTACAGGAGGGAGACAGAGATGCAGAGCCGCCAGCACTTGATGGCGACCGCATCCTGAGAATGCATGCGTCCAGCCGCAGTGCTCGATGAGCGTGCATGCATGCATTCCAGGTTAGTACCAACACGTCAGCCCAGACCCTGGTCCATTCCCGAGACACCCTTGCTGTGTGCTGCGGTGAGGCTGGATATATCATCGCAGGAGCAGGTGCCAGGGAAGGCGGGGCAGCGGCCTTCCAAGCATGAAGGCGCTGCCAGGTGGTGCTTTTGTGCTGCGCGGCTGCGCACTTGTCACGCTGCTGGCTCTGCACGCGAGGGCCTCAGTCGTGCTGAAGGTGCGCCGGCCTCCGCTGGTGCACTGGCGCCCATGCTGAGGATGCCACAGTGCGCTGACCGCCAGACATCTGTGCTGCGCAGACCGGCAACTACAGCTTTGACCCGCTGCCGGACATGCCGGCCGACTTCGGGCCGCGCGTGCCGCCCGAGGGCGTCGAGGCGCTGCTGGTGGTGTGTGGCCACTTGGAGTGGCATGCCAGGGCGCAGCATGCACACTCGGAGCGGGCCATGTGCTGACTCTGCTGCACCTGTCGTTGGTGCGTGGCGTGTCTGCTTCCACGTGGCGCAAGCTCGGCCTGCAGAGCGAGCGCGCCGCGCAGGTGACTGACCCCGATGACGCCTGCGAGCCCGTGGAACGGCCGTACCACGACGGCCGGCCCTGGATAGGCCTGATAGTGCGCTCAGAGCGGCTGCGGACAAACTGCAGCTTTGATGTCAAGGTGACCTCTGCCCTCGTGTGTCTGCGCGCTGTGGCCGTGCCACACGTGCTCTCCGGGACTGCCCGCTGCGCTTGTGAGTCACAGCCGGGCAGTCACAGAGGCAGCAAGCGCTTGCCCTGAACAGCCGCGCCTACCAGAGCAAGGACTGCCTGCGCCGCCAGCGGGTCGTGCAGGTGCAGCGAGGCAGTCGTGAGTCGCTGCCGGGCTGCTCCGGGCTGGCGCCGCTGGGCCGTGCGCAGCGCGCCGCCGAGCGGCGCGCGCGGGCGTACGGCCGCGCTTGCAGCGGCCGCGCCGGGCGTTACCCGCCGCGGCGCTTGCGCGGCGCGGCAGGTGCGGCATGCGGAGCAGGCTGGCGCGGTTGCGGCAATTGTGTACGACGACGTCAACGAGGCGCTCATCATCATGTCGCGGCCGCGCGACCATGCGGAGACGAGCATCCCCGCGGTCTTCGTCGCGCAGAAGACGGGTATCGTTATGCGCAAGCTAATGACGCCCGGGCTCACCTTCGTGCGCATCACGCCGGTGCGCGAGCGTCCATATGTGCGAGGACGCGCTCCTAGATGGTGTGCTGGCACTGCATGCCACCTGTCAGCCGTGTGCGTCTTCCAGGACTGTGGGCTCCAGGTAAGTCAATTGGTGGGGCGTCATGCAGTGCTGCCTGGGCTTGACGCAGACCAGGCCGCAGCCGACCTGGGTAGTCGAACTGCAGCTGAGGCACGCGCCGCCGCCGCGCAGATCACCGATGCGGTGTGGATGTCAATGCTGCTGAGCGCGTTCGCGGGTGTGCTGGCTGTCACCGTCGTGGTGGCCACGTTCTACTTCATTAGGTGCGCTGCATCCACACGCTGGCGGCCCTGCCTGCCTCTTACACATCGTAGGAGTGCGGCTGTGGCCGCGCACTGGCGCACGGCAGCGTTGATTCACGATACAGATCAACATGATGTCATCCATCAATGTGTGTACTGCACTGGGCGCTGCTGCAGTCCAGGAGAACAACACGGGCGAAAGTGCCGCGCGGGAGGCCGGGCAGGCACCGGCACGCGCGCACGCCGGGGCGGCTGGGGCGCATCATGCTGTGCCCAGCGTGGCCTGCCGGCGAGCGGGGTGCCTGAGCCTGCCGGGCTGCGCGGGCCGCAGCGGCAGGCGCAGCCGCATGCGCGGCGCGCCGGGGCGGCAGGGCTACAGCCTGTTGCGCGGCGGCGAGGAGGGCATGTCGCCCGCGGAGCTGCGCGCGCTGCCAGTCGTCATCCACGAGCGCCGCCGCCGCGTGCCGCCGCGGCCGCCGCCACCGCCGCCGCCGGAGGCCCCGGTGCGCGCGCCCCGCCGGCGCGCGCTCGCACCGCGTCCCGCTCGTCTGATGCACTCTCCTCCACCCTCCTTGAACTGGTGTGACCACAGCCAAGGTGTGGGACCTGCCCAAGGCGGCTCCCTCGTCACGCTGTGGGGGGTTTGCAGGGCATCGACCTCCAACGGAAGGAGGTCAGGGAAGCGCGCGCAGGCTCTGGCGCATCGTGCAGCGCACGCGCATGCCAGCAGGCGCCAGGACGGCCCGGCATGGTGCTCTCGTGCAGCGGCTGAGTGCGGTCAGGAGCCTGCCAGGCTGCCTGAGCCCTGCGGCGACACCCGTGCAGCAGGAGGAGGAGACGCTGGCGGTGAATTACTAGGTTTTAGAATGACGTGGGGTCAGGCGCCCTGTCAGACAGCTTGACCCCCACGGCCGCCCCGCGCGGCAGGACGAGGAGGCGCTCGCGGCGCGCAGCGACTCGCACTCCAGCGGGTCCAGCAGCCCGCGCGGGCCCAAGGGCGGCGGCACGCTGCGCACGTGCGCCATCTGCATCGAGGACTACCGGTGCGCGCGCCTGCGCGCGCCCCGGGGGGACCCCGTTCGCCCGTGCAGGCGTGCCGCCGAGCGGCATCGCCTCTTTGGTGTCTGACGCCTGGGGCGCCCAGCCGGTGAGTGCGTGGAGCTGCACAGACGCTTGCCTGCTGCCCCTGGCCCCGGCCCTGCTTGGCAGGCACCTCCAGGGGGCTGCAGGCTGGCGAGCAGGCGCGTGCCGCGCGCGCGCAGGGAGGGCGACAAGCAGCGCGTGCTGCCCTGCAAGCACCGCTTCCACATGGAGTGCATCGACCAGTGGCTGTCCGCGCGCAAGCCGCTGTGCCCCATCTGCAAGTGGGACGCGCTGCAGCCCTTCCCGCCGCCGGGCGCCGCGGCGGTTGACGCGGCGGAGGCGGCCGAGGCCGCCGAGCGCACGATCGGGCCCTGGTGGCAGCAGGGCCTGGGCGCGCGCCTGCTGCGGTGCGCGCCGGGGGCAGTGCGCATGCCGAAGGGGCAAGGTAGGCGCAGGGTGGGCGGGCTGCCGTGCGCCATAGGGGGCCGATTAGCGGGTGAGTGGTCTCGTGTCATGTGCACTGACAAGTGCATGGCCGAAATGACGGAGGGGCCATGGTGGTGCCGGCGGGTGTGAGCCAATACGCATTTTCGCAGCCTGTTTGTCAGAGCAGCGGACCGTGCGCTGGCAGCTCCGACGCCTCAACTCAGCCCCATCAGCCTGCACTGCGCATGTACATGAGCTAGCAAAAGGTTCCTGGGGTGTTGGGTGAGGCCATTGAGGTGGCAGGCGGCGCAAGGCCAGGCCTGGCGGGACCTGGCAGTTGGTGCAGTGGCGTACAAGTTGGATGTCCACTTGAGGCGCGCAGGCTGCCTCTGACAGGCAGAAAGAAAGCACAATGTTAGTAGCGCAGCGCCCATACCAGCATGCTGCTGCGCAGGTGGCGGTGGGCCTGGGGTCACCCGCATGCCGGGCGGCGCGGCGGCGGCCGCGCAGCCGACGACGGCGGAGACGCGGCTGCAGCTGGAGCAGCCGCCCCAGCCGCTGCGCCTGTGGGGGCGCTGCCCACGCCCGTCCCCGCCGCAGGGGCTGGCAGCGGCGAAGGCGCGCATGGTCGCGGCGGCGGCGGCGGCGGCGGCGGCACTGGCGGCGGCGGCGGCGGCGGCGCTGGCGGCGGCGGCGGCGGCGCCGGCGGCGCAGCGGCAGGGACCAGCGGGGGGTTGTCAGCCACGCCGCACAACTTCCCGGGCATGCACGCTGTGCGACGCAGCTCCGATGCGGTCATGGTGCGGGCAGGCCCATCCGAGTCTGAGCACACACGCTCGTGACATGGTAGCCACATGAGCATCTTTTGGCTGGGACAGTCGGAAGCAGTAAAGGAACATCCGCGACCACATGCTGTGACTTGGCCCTCTTTTCGGCATGCCCGCGCCTGCATGTATGTGTCGGTGTACGATGTGGCTTGGTGCTCTGCTTGGTGCTCTTCTCATATATAACACAAGGGTTTCAGCGTCCTGCTCATCCTATAGGACCGACGCAGGTCTGCACTTTGCTTCATTCTGCCGTCTCACGTGCAGACCCGCAGCGCGTGTCTGCGTACTGAACATGAACTCAAGTGGCGCGCGCAGGGGTTGGGCGAGATCACGCCGGCGGGCGACGACGAGGGACCGCGGGACGTGGAGACCGGCCTGCGCAGCCAGCGCAGCGCCCCCGCAGCACCGGGGCGCGCCTCCCGCGCAGGCGCCCGGCTGTAGGCCGCCGCGCGCAAGCAGGGCTGCAGGCCGCTGCGCGCAGGGGTGTGCTGCAGCGGGCAGTGCATGGCCACCACGCAGACGCCGGCCAGTCTACTGACATGCTGTGCAAGGGCTGGGCCTTTCTCGGGGTGGCATGCTGATGACTGGGTGTGAGCTAGCCCGCTGGCGAGTTCGCGCAGGGGCAAGCGAGCTCTGCATCGCCACCAGCACAGGGTCTGCCGGTGTCCTGACCGACTGGGTCCCACCCGAGGGTGCTGCAGTCAATGGCACCGACAGTGTTGCTGCACATCACGCGCTTTGTATCACCCCACTTTGTGAGTCGGCCTTCGATATGTGGCGGGCAACTGGTACTGCTTGGTTCAGAGTTTTGCAGCTATCTTCAGTGGGTCTGGGGCTTGAGCAAGGAATGTACATGTGTATGTATTGATAGGGTTGTCTCATAGCTAGTGTCTCCCCGGTGCTCTCCGGCAGCGGTCCGCAGCAGGCAGACAATGCACTGTTCGTCCTACATCTCCGTTTAGCTGGGCGGGATAGCTTGTGCTTGTGCGAGTTTTGGCAGTGGTCTGTCCCTAGGGTAGGCAGTCACGCACTTGTGTACCTGCCTTGGGCCAAGAAATGCATATGATGTGCTTTGGCATGCCAGATTAACATGGTGTATGGACGGAGCACGCCACATTCCTTACACCTGCCGCTATGACGCTGTAAGCACATGTTTTGCTGCTAGTGCAAACTCATGTTGTGTTCCTAGGTCGAGTACCATACAAGTAGCGCTCTCCAGGCGCCATAGTGGCTGCTCTGGGGACAGTATTGAATTGACTGCACCATGACAGACTGCCATGCCCCCTTCGCCCTTCCCAAACACAAAGCATGCATTGCCAGGCAAGGGAACAGAGGCGTGCACCTGATAGATAGAATGAGCATGCACAGAATAAGCAGGCTCATGCTGGACCCATCATGTCCCTCCTGTCGATCCCAAATAAGGGCGTGCTAGCCACTCTACACAGTCACAGATACTGCAATGCATATGACTTTACGACAGCTGAGAACAGTGCCATGCGTTGGACGTGACACAGTGTGAGCAGAAGGGGTGACGCGAAAGCTGCAGTAGCCCTGCGTAGGTTCTAACGTGACACCAACGCTGCATGCCTGACGCTATCCCCTCATTACCTGCCGTGTAGCCTGGCACGCGTAGCAGCGCCGTACGCGTGTGGCGTAGCTGGATGTACCTGCCTACTCCGAGGGGACGCAGAGCGCTTCGTGCAGACACGCATCAGCAGCACTCGCCGCCGCCGCCGAGCTGCACGGCCGTGGTGGTGGCAGCGCCGCCGGGCAGCGCGTGCGCCTTGCTGCCCTGCGCGAGCGGCGCGCCGCTGCGCTCGGCGCGGTCGGCGGCGAGCGCCGCGCGCACCTCCTCGCGCTCGCCCTCGCGCCCGGCCGTGCGCGAGCGCTGGCGCACCTGCGCGGAGCACGGGACTCCGCATTGTTTCAGCCGTTTCGAAAAAATGCGCAGGCCATGTGCTGGCTGGCCTGCGATGGCGCGCCTGGTGGGGCACCGCATGCCTGGAACACTTCGCTTCTCGGACGCCATGGCGCTCACCCTCCCGCTGGGAGATGCCGCAGTGTGGAGGCGCACCTTGTCACGGCCGGTTTGACGCGACGTCGGCCAACGGCGCCGCTTGCACACGCGCTCCAGACCAGATTTGAAACATGAAAGGCTAGGCCAGAGCTGGGCGATATGCATGGGCTAATCTACAGCACGCGCCGTGCGACGCTCCACACACGCCCGGGCAGGTATGCGCGGGCTGTGCAGAGCAGGGCGCGGTGGAGGGTCAGCGGGGCGCGCCGTGGCGGTGAGCGCTGCGCGCTGCGCCTTTTTGAGCGCGTCCTTGGCCTCCTCCACCAGCCGCACGTCGGCCATCGTGAAGGGCCGCCGGGGCGCCACGAGGGCCTCGGGCGCCTCTCCGGCACCTCCGCTGCCGGCCGCCTCCCAGCCGAACGCCAGCAGCGCGTCCAGCGCGTGCGGCTCCTCCACGATCGCCGCGCGCACCTGCGCGCTCGCCAGCCGGCGTTGACAGCCTTCGCCGGGGCCTCTGCTGGCCGCTCTGGGCCGGGCAGGCAGGGAGTTGGACAGGCGCAAGCGCTGCTGCAGGCAAGCTGTGAAGAAGTTTGCCGTGCAGCGCAGCGAACACAGGACAGCTTGCAAGGCTCGCAGCGCAGCTAGAGCAGGAAGCTGCGGTAGCAGGCATCGAGTCAACCTGTTGGGTCACTGCCTCCTTGGAAGCTGGTGCAGTGTGCGCCAAGCACCAGTGCAGGAGCTTGATAGGGGGTTGCACTGTGACCCCCTTCGCCCTCACCTAGCTGAAAGACAGCCGGCAGCCCTGCGAGCTTCGCACGGGACAGGCTCAGAGGCCGCACTGGTGCCATCCGCTATACAAACCCGCAGCGCCTTGCTGCTGCACGCGCCTACAGGTAACGACCCAACCCGCACCAGCAGCCCTCCGCTGCGCGCTGAGAGGCTTGTATGCGGATCTGGGCTCTGTGCTATTGTGCGCGCCTTGGCGTTGGTCAACCTGACTCTCCTGTACTTCTCCTCTGCTGGGGCCACGACGATGTTGCGCAGCAGCTTGCCGATGACCTCCAGGCTCTCGAGGCTGCCGACGAGCGCGAGCGCGGCCTGCGACGTGGTCGCCGGCGGCGGAGCGTACTTGGTCGGCACATACCTGCACGCGCGGGACTTTGCACTGCTTGTGTGCTTGCGTGCAAGCAGGCGCAAGAGCAGTGCTGTGCGAGGTGTGGGCTGCATAGAGCCACAGAGGGGGGCGGGGGGGGCACTCACCCCGCGTACCCCATCCTTGCGCACGGCACTGTGTGAAGTGTTGTGCGTGAACAATAGCGGGTTGCCTGGCCTTTTGAGAGCTCTGATACCTGCAAACAGGCCAAGCAGCTTCGGGAGCTCGAGCTCTTTGCTGTCCTTAATTGAATTTGTCCGTGTCATGGAGCCCCATTGCCTTGACATATGCACCGGCCACAGTGAGCCTTGCCGCAGGCCTGGGCCTCTCATGCATTAGACGTCTTTGGCAGGATAAGCCATCATGCAGACTACTAGCGCTAGCAAGCGCCTGTCCGTTGCCCTGTCTTAGCATGCACGCCTTGATGCGCCTACGCTTGTCTTGTACGAACACATGTGAAGCAGCGCGACTTCTTGTCCATAAGATGTCCATGCAAGCGAAGGCTTCACGTGTGCAGCTTACATTGTACTTGGCGCAGCACACACAGGCTACAGTGCCGGGCTGAGCAGCGCTGGTACATTATTGAATCAAGGCTTAGGTAATAAACACTACATGCATGTCAAGCACACAAGGCACAAGGCACAGCCATGCAACTATAGTACAGTGCAAATCTCATGCGCCGCAGCATAGCCAGTGTCAACCACGTCGCTTCTGAAGACGGTCCATCATAGCTAGGCAGCGCTGGCAGCGCTTGCTTGCCGGGGCAACTCCCATGCAGGCCCTGCAGGCGCAGCCGTACTTTAATAAGCACGTGACATCGCTTACACACTCATCACCGCCAGGGCAGCAGTCCTTATTCTTGGCTTACCGTTCGTCAACGTTCCATCACGGCGAGAAAGCGCTGGCAGCGTTTGCTTCTGTAGGCGCCTCACATGCAGGCCATGAGGTGCTTTGGCTGCTTGGATGCGCGCACATGGTGGCTGCTCGCAAACACCGCATCCAGTGGCGAGCAGGGACTCATGCTGGTCATTGACGGCTATGCAGGGCAGAGGAGAAGCGCGGGGATGCTGCAGTTGACCAGAGTCAGACAGGGCCTCCCAGCATGAGCAGCGCGCCTGTCAGCGGCAGCCATGCGGCGGGCGCCGGCGGGCGCGCGGCGCGCATCGCCGCCTGCAATGCCAGGTTGTCCCGGGCGTCGCGCGGCAGCTCAAAGGCGGCGCCCGCGGGGCAGACCCCGGGCGCCCCGGCCGCGCTCAGCACCCACCCGCGGCCGCCCGCGCGGCAGGCCGACGGCAGCGCCTGCGCGGCGCAGCCGACTGCGCGCCAGCGCCCGTCCTCCGTGTGCGCCGCTGCGCACTGCCGCAGTGGGCAGGATCGTCAGGCTCAGGCAACGCCCTTGCGCTCCCTCTGGCATCCTCTGCCTGGTGCCAGCGGGTGTTGGTAGGCCGGCGGACGGCCGCCCCCAGAGGGGCTGCGGGCCAGGCTGGAGCAAGCTCCTTCAGGGCACGAGGGTCGCCGCAGCAGCTGCATGCGACCCGCTCTTCTGGCCGAGAGGCAGCTGTGTGCCAGGACATGCACAGGATGAAGAAGGCTTTGTGCAGTGGCTCCGTGCAGGGCTGTGCTCAGCGCCGCACCAGGCTCCCGCCCCCGCGGGCCGGGTGGCCTGGCGCCCACGACCAGATCGCCGCAGCGGCCCGCTGCGGCGTGAGGGCGTCTGGGGCTGGCTGCTCCAGGCCGCACGCGACCGCGCCCGGCAGCTGACCCTCGTCCAGCACGGGCCTGCAGGCCAGCAGCTTGGACCGTTGGGGGGCCCAAATAGGCCCTGAGAGGGCCAGCACGGTAGAGCGGCGCCATCCCCTTCAACAGCCCCAGCGTGCAGGTGGGCAGCTGCGGAGCGCGCTCAAGCCCTGTGCAGGGTGGAGCGGCACATAGAACTGGAGCTGGACGGCAGGCCGTCCTGGGGCGCGCAACGCAGGCGCGGTCCTGCATGCACAGCGCTGAGCCCGGCGGGAGGCGCGGCGCGCGCGCGGCCCGCGCACCAGTTGTCAGCGCGCCACACGAAGTTGCAGTTGAACGGCCCGTAGCGCAGCTCGCACGTCGGCACGCGGTGCAGGCGGCCGCGCCCGGTCTCGCCGCGCGCCGCGGGCGGCGCGGCCGGGTCGGCGACACAGCGCGGCGGGCCCTCGAAGCGCGCAAAGGGCGGCTCCGTCCAGCCGCAGACGGCCTCCCGCGCAAACACCAGGCGCCGCATCGCCTGCGAGGGCAGCCTCAGGCGTGCTGCGTGCTGTGCTTACAGCGTCGAGCGCCAGGGTGCAAAGGCCCTGGATGCTGTCCGGGTGCGACAGTGCTGTGTGCTCCACGCACGAGGCTGCATGAGCCAGCAGACGTGTTGCCCCTGCCGTGCGGCCGACACGAGGTGCGCTGGACAGACGCTGGTCGCGCTTCATGCGCTCGTGCGACATGCCTCGCGGCGCCCGGCAGCGCAAGCAACGCTGCTCAAGGCTACGTGCTTTCGTGCCACGCACCTCCCCATAGTCGGCGGCGCTGGCGATGACGACACGCTTGCCGGCGTCCAGCAGCGCGTCCGCGCTCGGCCAATCCAGCGCGCCGCGGATGCCGTGGTCCACCGGCGTGTACACCGTGCGCGCGGGGAAGGCCGCCTCCAGCTCGGCCAGCAGCTGCGGGACCAGGCCCTGGAGGCAGCGCACAAGAGAGTTTCTACACATCTTGCGGGTAGCGCATGTATTCCCCACGCATGCCAATCTTGAGATGTCAGCGCCGCCTCAACAGGCAAGGCCAGCATCGAGCAACCGGGCAGGGCCTGCAAGCGTCATGCGAACATTCACTTCGAAAGCTTGTCGCGCGCGGCGCATGCATGCGCGTGGGTCACGCAGGCCGTTCGCGCACACGTAGAGCACGGCACCCTCAGATACCACCCTGGCCCCCAGCGTGCCATGCCGCGAGCAGGCGGCGCCGCTCCCCCGCAGGCGCGCGGCGGCAGTGCTGTCTGAACGCAGTGCAGTGCAGGAGGCGCGGGCGCCCAGCGCGCCCAGGCGAGCAGGTCGGGCTGGTCGTCCAGGTGAATGAGCAGCAGCTCGTGGCCCTCACCCTAACCTACCCCACCCTACCCGAGGCAGAGCGGGCGCCCGGCGCACCCAGGCGAGCAGGTCCGGCTGGTCGTCCAGGTAGACAAGCAGCAGCTCGCGGCCGCGGCCGGGCGCGGCGAGCCAGGCGGCCACCTCCGCCAGCGCGGCCGCCAGCGAGCGCTGGTCGCGCACAGGGATGGACGACAGCGAGGGGTCGCAGCCGACGGTCTCTGTGTCCCTGCGACCGCGCCGGGCGTCCGCACTCGCGGCAGCGCACAGGCTCCCTTGCCGTCACACCCCAGCCCAAACGACGCGCACCCCTTTTGCGCTTCCTGCATGCCTGCTCGCCTGCCCGGCTGGGACAGGCCAAGCGCACGCCGGCCTGCCTGTCGCTCGCACTGGGCGAGCGGCGAGCTGCGGGCGCGCCGAGCGCGGCACAGCGCGCGGGCGCGCGCCAGCGGAAGGGGTGGCCCAGCAGGCGCGCGACGGCGTTCACCGCGCGGACCAGCGCGTCCAGGCCCAGGTGCAGGCCGCCGCAGTGCGCGATCCGGAGCCGCCCCTGCGCGGGCCGCGCGGGGCGGCGGCTCACGGCGGGCCAGGCTGCGGCGGCGCGCACCCCCGCTGCGCGTGTCCGGGACGTTGGTCTGCTCTTAGCGCGATGCCTTGGGGCCAGGCTGACTTCCAGACCCGTGGCCCCGTGACCCTGGCGGAGCGGAGCGAGCTGTGCATGAGGTGCGCGGGACACGCTGTGTGTAGATGTGCCGCTGGCCATGCAGACGAGCCGCGGCGCCGGGGCTACCCGATCTGTCACTGCATGGCCTGTCATGACGCGCCGCGCCTTGACAAAGTGCGTGTCCAGCTCCAGCGCGCGCACGCCCAGGTTCAGCTGGTCGGTCAGCGACAGCCACTGGTTGTTCGTGCGCAGCGTCGACCGGCCGGCCTGCGCGCGCGGGCGGCCCGAGCGTCACCGCGCTCGAGCCCCATCAGGCCGGACTGCCACGGCGTGGCAGGGGGGTGCCAAGTCCCGCGGCGGCCCCTCGCACGATGAGGGGGCGGCGGCGCACGCACGAGTCGGAGCAAGCAGGGGCGCACCACCCACTTGATCCAGCGCAGGTACTCCGCAAACTGCAGGTCCAGGTTGCCGTACCCTGCGAACCGGGGCGCGTCAGCCAGGCCGCGCAATTCAGCTTGCACAGTGTCCGGCCAAGCGCTCTGCACGACGGAGCCTCACCGTTGGCGAGCGTGATGCCGCTGTTGTGCGAGCCCAGCAGCGCCGCGTAGCAGAACGGCAGCCGGCGAGCCAGCGCCGTCTGCGAAAGCAAGCATCGTCAAACAGGCTGAGCAAGACGCCACGATGCCTGCACACGGTGGGCCTGGCTCTGCTAGCTCAAGGTGAGCGGAGCGCATGTATGGACACTGTGGCCTCGTGCAGCTGCAACACAAGCAGCTGTTCTCTGACATAATAAACAAGCTTACACGATGCAAGGAAGCACCAAGACTGCAACGTAGTGAAGCCTGACGGGAACTGGCTGGATGACACCACCTGTGTAGCTATTGCATGTTCCAACCAGTCAACGACTTGCACTGAGCCGCGTTTGCAGACTGTAGAGCACACGCCGTCACGGTCGCACCTGCGCACCCACTGTGTGAACTGTGTAGCATAAGCAGGTCTAAGCGAGCTTCTCTCGCACAGGCTTACCATTGCACCGCAGTGCAGTTGGTCATAGGCGGTATGCCATGTCTGTGCGGTGCACTGGCGTTGATTCCTCCCGCATCCAGCAGCGCCAGGAAGTCATCAGTGAGGTCATCACGTTGCAGTGCCTCATTTGCGGCGCCGGCAGAGTAGTCTTGCCCAGCAAGCTCTGGACGCTGAAGTGCGGCAGGTTTCGTATTCTCACCAGGCAACAGCTGCTGTGCAGCAGTGCCCTGTGGCAACATCGCAGCTGACAGGGCACATGCAACCAACATCAGCGGGACAAGGATCCAGCCAGCGCCCAGCCTGCGCGCGACCCGCATCTGCGCACGGAGTGTGAGCACGCGCCACACAACGCATGTGCACATTTTCATGTTGCATGCTAGCACATGGGGTGGTCGTACATGTGCCCTACTAGGTTTTGAGTTCTGCTGGCTGTTTGCTTCCTCCCCTCCTTGGCACGCACACAGTGTGCCCAGGCAGGTCACGATGCCGGACCTGACCCTGCCCGACCCCGCACCTGCGCTGCCCGCCAACGGCAACAACCTCAGCCTGAGCATCCACCCGAGCACGCATGGGGGGCCCCCCAAGACGAGCGTGGACAAGTCGCAAGCGGGCGTGATGTCCATCCACGGCGACATGGTGCCCGCCCAGCCCCAGCAAGCCGCTAGAACGGGGGCCTGCCCCGCGCACCACACCTTGTCACTCGGCAAGCGGTGGGTGAGACGCGCGCGCACCGACCGGGCTGAGGTTCCGGCCGCCCTGCAGGCCGCCAAGCGGCGCGCCATCCAGGAGCTCCTGTTCTTCGCCTCCGTCGGCGACCTGCGGCGCTGCGAGCGCATCACGCGGCTGTGGAACCTGCAGGTAGGGGCCCCCCGAGCCTGGCCCAGCCGCCACGCGTGAAGCGGGCCCTACACCTCTGTCAACCAGGCAGGGGGCAGCGACAGCCTATCGCGCGCAAGCTTATGGCAGCGCGGGGACCGTGGCAGCAGGTCTCAGAGCCCCGGGCGAGCAGCCCGTGACAAGCGCTCCGGTCGCGGCAGCCTGCGCGGCTGCAGGCAGGGTCGCTCTGCGGCTGCGCAGCGGCAACCCCGCCCGCGCGCGTGCGGCAGGTCTCCGACAAGAAGTGCTGCGACTATGACCAGCGCACGCCGCTGCACCTGGCGGCGAGCGAGGGCTCGTACAAGGTCAGCGAGTGGCTGCTGGAGAACAAGGCGGACGTCAACGCGCTGGACCGCTTCAAGCGCACGCCGCTGGAGGTGGGTGCCGTTCGCGGGCTCGGCTGTGCCGGCCGTGTCGGTAGATACGGCAGAAGGTAGCCTTGTCTGCGCAGAAACGAAGCGTGTCTGCGCAGAGGGTGAGTTGTCTGCGCCGTGTGCAAGTGTGTGGCGCGGCTGGGCGCAGATGCAGGCGCGGGCGCCTGACCTGCACGCTCTTGACATGCATGGGCTCTCCACCACTGCGCACGCCACGGCGCCGGTCAGTGCTGGCCTCTGCACCCATGGCAGCGGCGGCACGACGCGGCGGGGGCGCCCCGCGCAGGACGCCGTGCGCGCAGAGTTCCCGGAGGTGTCCAAGCTGCTCATGGACAGCGGCGGCAAGGTGTACCAGGAGGGCAACGTGCGCCCCCGCGCCGCGCTCGCCCCTCTCTGTCTCTTCCCAAACCCACATTGGCTGCTCTTTGACCAGGAGAGAAAGGACAGAGAGTGAGCTGTGGCGCCCCGTCCGCTCGTTTGCCGTCGCCCTGCCCAGGTGCTATACAGTCCGCGGCAGAGCCCGCGACCCCGCGCTGGCCCGGCACAAGCCGCGCGCATGGCGCGCACGGCTGCGCGACAGCCGCGCCGCGCGCGCGCGCAGTTCGTGCCGCTGGCGGAGTCGGCGCTGTCGGGCGCGCTGGTGCACATCCCCAGCAACATGTACGACCTGGACCCCGACTGGGAGATCGACCCGGCCTCGCTGCAGCTCATGGAGAAGCTGGGTGCGCGCGCGCCCCGCTTGCGCGCGCGCGTGGCCATGCGCCAGTGCGAGGTCAGGCGCCAGTGCGGGTCCAACATGACGCGCGTGCCCTCTGGGGCTGCGTGCCACTTTGTGCACTCGCCCCATGCTCTTCACGGGCCCGGGTCGGGAGAGCTGGCTGGCGCAGTGCTGTGGTGGGGAGGCCAGGGGCCGTGCGCGCCGCCATGCGTGGCAGAGGCGGGCAGCCACGCCGGGGCTGGAGCAGGGCCGGGCGCGCGCAGGCGAGGGCGAGTTCGGGATCGTGCACAAGGCGATGTGGCACGGCACGCTGGTCGCGGCCAAGATCCTGAAGGGCAGCTCCGCAATTGCGCTGGGCGACTTCCGGTCCGAGATCGAGGTCCTGCGCAAGGTCCACCACCCCAACGCGGTGCAGTTCCTGGGTGCGCCCAGCCCGCAAGCCTGAGCACACTGTGTGGCGCGTAAGATGAGGGTCGGCCCGCACGCCCGAGCACCCTGTGTGGCGCGTAATCCGAGGGTATCTGCCAGGGTCTGCAAGCCCAGCCTGCTGCCTGGCTCCCGGTGGCCGCGCTCGTGCGTGCGCCGGCGCTGGTGCGCGCAGCGCCGAGCCTGGGCGCTGCTGCGCGCGCAGGCGCGTGCACCAAGCAGGAGCCGTACATCCTGGTGACAGGCGCGCGCCCGCTGCCATGGCAGGCGCATCGCCAGCTGCTCCCCCGCCTGCTGCTGGGCGTGGCGCGCCGCGGCGGCGCCGTGAGCATGACCGCGCGCACGGGGCCCCTCTCACGCCTGCCTGGCGCGCAGAGCTGATGGTGGGCGGGTCCCTGTTCGATGCGTTCCGGATGACGCGCGCGCTGACCCTGCGGCGCGCGATCGAGGTGGGCCGCGCCCGCGCTCCGCGCCCTCGCTCCCGCCTGCCGGTGTCCCGCGTTGCGCGGCGTCTCTGCGCTGCAAACCCCGCAGCCGCGAGTGCTGACGCGCAGTGGCGCGGGCGCGCGCACAGATGGCGCTCGATGTCGCGCGCGGCCTGGCGTACATGCACGCCAAGAAGGCGGGCGCAATCATCCACAGGCGCGCTGCGTCCGCGCCCTGCTGATGCGCGGGCCGGGCGGTGCGAGCGCGGACCAGTGCCTGCCTTTGGATATGTAGGGCGCGGCGTGTCGCGCGCGCGGGAGCGCGAGCGCGGCGCTGCATGTGCGCGCGCGCTGACAGCCCCCCCCTAGCGGGCTCGTGACATCGTTTGGGTGTGTCCGTGCGGGGCGTGTCGCACCGGCGGGAGCGTGAGCGCGCTGGTGCGTGCGCCCGCGCAGGGACCTCAAGCCGCAGAACCTCATGATCTCCGGCTCCATGTACAACTCGCGGTGCGCGCCCGGCGCTTTGCTGCGCCGCAGCTCACCGCGCCGGCCCTAGCACGCTTTGCTGCTGACCATCAGCCTGATATGCCTGCATCTCGCCTGCGGCTGAAAGCGCACGCATGCCAGGCATGGTCGCAGTCTGTGCATTATGCGGCATGTAAGGCTGGCACAAGAGCGGTTGAGCACAAAGCTCTGCCTTGGCGAGGGGCGGCGCTCGCGTGCGCCCTGCACGGCTCCAGGTCTGCCGCGCGTGCAGCGGTGACCCGCAGCGCGCGAGCGCGGCAGGGATGACCTCGTCTTCGACAATGGCACGGTTAAGCTGGCCGACTTTGGGCTGAGCAAGTCGCTGCCGGTGAACAAGCACGCATCGTACGACCTGGACTCCAAATTCAAGCTTACGGGCGAGACGGGCAGCTACAGGTGAGGCTGTCAGGGGATGCGACATGTCAGCGATGTCCTCTACTTCCTCACCACCCTCACCAAAGAGATGGTTCTCTCTGATATATACTGTGAAGTACAAAGTATGCAACTGGGCGGACGGGCTGCGAGCGCTGCGAGCAGTGCTGCTTCAAGACCATGTTATGCGAAGGGCGCTGGTGTCCTGCCCTTGCAAGCTCGCGGGCGGGGCTGGCAGACGTGATGCCCTGCGCGCTGTCGCTTTGACCTGTTCGATCTGATACCCTGCCACCTGAGATGCCACGCGCCGGGCCGGCAGGTATATGGCGCCGGAGGTCTTCCGACACGAGTGCTACAACTTCAAGGCGCGCCCCGTCCGCACAGGCCGCCCCGCGCTGGCCGCCTGCGCTTGCTGGCCCGCGCACAGGCGTGCTCCTGTGCGCTAGCACGGCCTGTGAGCCCCTGCGGACGCTGCGCGCTCTGCCCGCCCCCGTGAGCGCCCTGCTGCGTGGGGGACTGCCAGCACCGGCAGCGCCGTGCCTCGCCCGACCCTGCCGCGCGCAGCGGCGAGCAGCCGCCCGAGACAGCGCAGGCCCCTGCGGCAGCAGAACCAGGCGCCCCTGCGGCGGGCCATGCAATGCGGCGCTGACCCTATCCCTAACCCTGTCGGCGCGCAGGTGGACGTGTTCTCCTTCTCCATGATTGCATACTCGCTCTTCGAACACTGCCAGCCCTACCAGGGCATGGACCCGGTCGAGGCCGCGCGGCAGAGCGCGCTGTACGAGAAGCGGCCGCAGCTGATGAAGCTGGGCGGCAAGTCGCCCAACATGCAGGCGCGCGCATGTATGCCGCCCCAGCATGCATCAATATTAGCAGTCGTTGTTACTACTGTGTTCCCGCCAAGTCGCGCTGCGACCGGGGCTGACCCGCAGCACCACGCCTGTGCACTGTCTGCAGCAGCGCGCTGCGTTCAGCACGCGCGCCCAAGCATCGGGCTGCCGCGCCTGCCCTGCTGCAGCTTGGCGGCGGCATGCGTCGTGGACACCAGTGCTCTGGTGTTCAGTCGTAAGGCGAGCTCTGGTGTCACTTGAGCAAGCAGGCAGCATATGGGTGCACGCACGGCTGGCAACGCTGCGCGCGGCGGCCGCAGGCGCTGCGGGAGCTGGTGGTGAAGTGCTGGGACCCCGACCCGGAGGAGCGGCCCGGCTTTGAGGCGGTGATTGGCGCGCTGGAGGCGCTCCTGAAGAAGATCCCGCGCGACAAGGGGACCGGCGGCGGCGGCGGCGGCTGCTGCGCCCTCCAGTGAGGGCCGCGGCGGGGCAGAGCGCGCGCCCGCGGCGCGCCGGGGGGCGCGCCTGCTGGCGCGCGCGCGGCTGGGGCAGAAGCGCGGGGCTGCGTGCCGTGCTGCGGCGCTGGCGCAACGTGACCTGGTCCTGGCATCGCTCTCTGCGGCGGCGGTGGCTAATTTGCATCCTGTCTCTGGGGGGTTCCCTACCCTGAACAGCGTGTCTAGTGAGAACAGCGGTGACACAGGAGGCTCTGTTGTGCTGGCGCGCTGTCGTCGGGGTCTCCTGCTTGTGCATGCTTGGAAGCACATTTTCCGGAGAAGGAGGGGGCCTGGGATGGGTGCGGTGAAAGGCCTGCAGGTGGGCATGTGATAAGCGCGCCGGCACGCAGTGGGAAGGCGCGCGCGGCACAGACGGCGCATGTTTGTGCGCCGGCTGCGCCTGGCCCGTGTTGGCCGCGCAGCGTGGGCGAAGCTATGCTTGTGCATCAATTGCAAACCCTGCTCAACTGGGAGGCGGGAGGGGTGGCAGCGCAGTCGCCTGTTGCGCTCTATGATTTTTATCCCAGGTGAGCAGCATCTGTGCCGCAGCCTGCGTGATACACGGTCTGAAAGGGGGTCATCGTGCCTTCTGCATGGGTGCAGGGCATATGCATGTTCTGTGAAGGCAACGGGGGTATAGCTCAGCGGGGTGTCTCATGCCTAGGGGCAAGGAAGGCGTGATGGCGCTCCGGGGTTGCTCTTCAAGCGTCTTCCTCTGCACTCTGGCAGTGCGCCTCGCGCCTATCAGTGGGCGCAGGCTCAAGGGGCAATCCGGCAAGTTTTGGGGGCGTTGCCGCTCGACCACAGTCTCGTGCGTCGACGCGCTCTGGCTGTTGGTGCTAACGCCCGTTGCAGCCAAGGGGCTGTTTCGTGCAGGGGGGCAGATGCGCGGCAAACGCATGGCTCTGGGGTGCGGCGCTGAGTGCATGGAGGCCGTGCAGCGTGTGTGCATATTGCGCTGCATGCGGTGACTTGCTCCGGCCTGAATACTTTGCCTGCCGCGCTCCAGGCAGCACTGTGAGCCTCATTGCTCAGCCCCACCAGCTGGTGAGGGAGTTGGTCGCTGCGGCGTGAACAATAGAGACGGACAAAGGTGTCAGAGTTGAAAACGCGAGTTTTGGGCTGGTGTACAGTACCGCGGTGCGATGACGCAAAGCAAGTGTCCACGGTGTTGCCAGGCAGTGACTTGCAATGGCCAGATGCACATCAGCCTGCATGGCGGTGCGGCGTGCGCATTGCTTTTATGGTCAGGGACTGTGCTGCTGTCGCTATGGGTTCTGACGCTGCAGTGCCTGTCCCCGGCAAGCGTCCTCATCCATAGCACTGATCATATACTGGTCATTACAGTGTTGCACTGCACCCTGTACCGCTGTAGCTGGACAATGAGGTGCTGTAACACGCCTGCGTCATAGCAGCCAGACGACTTGATGCACATTTGTGATGGTGTGACAGTGCTTCTGTCTTCTTCTCACACGCACCAGAGCGATTGCGCTTGTAGGACACAGAGTCTCTGATATGTGGAGGGGCGCTGAGCACTTCAGATTGGCAAACACGCTGCTCTTGTAACAGCCTGCTTGCCAATGCTCACAGCCCCAAAACCAAGACACCCAGCAGGCATGCTGCAGAACTCAGCCCACTCACATCTCGACAAAGCCAGCCAAAAATTGTGCAATCCCAGTGCAGCCAGCGTCCGCCAGGCGCCCAGCAGACCAAAGGCTTGGAAACAGATAACGGTCGGCCAACCAGAGCGCCAGGTGCTACATGGCAGCCTCCCGGCGCGCGCCCTCCTCTCCAATGGATTCACGGCTGCAACACGTCTGCAGCTGCGTCCACGCCGCGGCCGAGCAGTCAGGCAGAGCCTGGCCTCCTCCGCCCGGCCGCACGGGACCCAGCCGCCGCAACTCTCAGCGCCCGCTCCACGGTGTGAAGTCACGGCAAGTTATGGGACCGCTGCGAGCGCGCATGTGCGCGCGGTGCGTGGCGTGCCGCACGCACCCTCGCCACGACGGCCATCAAGACAGACCACCCCGCCTGGCTGCGGGTGGGGCGCGCCCGTGACTAGCCGGCTTAGTGGTACACGCAGCATGTGTTCCCCCTTTTGACAGTGCGGGGCAGCGCCGCACAGCGCAGCCCATGCTCAGCCAAAGAGGCAAGCGTAAAGGCACGTCCACTGGGCACCCTACCATGCATCCCCGGCAGCCCTGCAGAGCCCCGGACGCCGGCTCCCCATGCCAGAAGGGGCACCAGCGCAGCCCTCCAGCCTCTCAAGCGGCGCAGCGTCCCTGCAGACCCTGTAGAGTCTATTTCGTGCTGACCGCGCCCTCCACCGCCTTCTTCACCTCGCGCTGGATCTCGTCGGGCATGGAGCGCCCGCTCACGCCTGCCAGCTCGGCGCCCGACAGGTACGCCTCTGCGAGCTGCACGCGCTTGACGTTCTCCTGCGCGCGCGCCACCGTGCTGGTCGAACGCCGCGCCAGCAGGGATGCAAACTTTATTACGTACTGCAGACTGTCCGTTGAGCCGCCACAGGGACCCACCCGATGGACAATCCGTGTCCGCAGGGTCTATGCAGCGGGTGGCGGCACACCCCGCGTGCAGCCGTGCCGAGCACCCCATGGCCGCCCGCCGCGCCAAGCAGAGCCCAGGCATGCTCGGGCACCACACTCCTCACGCACAGCGACGAAGCAGCCCATTGAGGGCCCTACCACAGCCCAGCCTGGGGCCTGGCGCGGGCGGGCGGCGGGCCCGGGCGGCGCGCCTGCTCGTCCACCAGCAGCTGGCCGTACGCGAGCAGCTTGTCCAGCTTCATCTCCGGCTTGACAAACTCCACCTTCTCGCGGTTGTTGATCAGCCGCTTGCCGATGTTCTCCAGGCCGATGTTCTCCACAAACTCGCGGACCTTGTCGTCGTACACGCGCGCCTGCGGCCGGCCGGGCGCATGCACCATGAGGTGCTCGTAGGAGTCTGAAGCGCCCTTGAAAGCAGGAGGCTGAAGCCTCCTTGAAGCATGTGACGGGCGCCTGACCAAAGCGCAGGGGCGGCAAACACGCAGGCCTGCAGCATGACAGCCGCGGCGCGCACGCAGCGCCACCGACCGGCGAGCCACACGAGAAGGCACGGACGAAGCCTGCGAGGAGTCTTCATATCAAAGTTAGGGTTAGGGTTAGGGCGGGCGGCCACCCGCAGCGCGCCAAAGAAGTCGATGGACTGCCCCGGGAACGTGTCCACGAGCGTCTCGACGTCCATGCGGTTGACGCCGTCGTGCTGGAAGATGCCGATGCAGACGCCGACGCGGTCCTCGCGCGTAGGCGCCCAGTAGAACTTCTCCATGCGGCCATCGCGGATGAGCGGCGCGTACAGCGTGCTGAAGTCGTTGCCCGTGCACACGACCGGCACGCGCGGGATGTCCTCCTGCGCGCGCCGCAATTTGCTGTAGCCGACGCTCCATGGTGTCACTCACCACGAGCTGCATCCCCGCTCTGCTGGCGCTGTGCGCCGTCACACCGTCCAAGCGGCCGCCAAGCGACGAGTGCCGGCACGCATGCTGACTGTCAGAGAAGCTGGGTGTCTGCGTGAACGGCAACAACTCATTTCGACGCCAATTCAGCCGCCTACTTTCTCACGGGCCCCTCAGAATCGTGATGTTGGTGCTTAAGAGCGAGCTTTCGGCAGGCGCAGCTCGCAAAAGTCCGAGGCAGGGGCGGCGCGAGCGGGCACGCACGTTCTTGTACACGCCCGGCAGCTGCACGTTGGTCGGGTTGTCGGCGATGTTCATGAGCGTGGCGTTGACCATCTGGTTGTTCACCGTGTACTGCGTGCCGCTGCCCATGCGGCCCGCGCCCGCGTCCAGGTCGTTGATGAACAGCGAGCACCTGCGCGCGGCCCCGCGCGCGCGCGCCTGAGCGCGGCGCTCATCCTGCGCACGAATCAATGCATGTGGGCGCTATGCAGGCGCTGGTCTCAAAAGCGGTCCTGTGAGAAGAGTGAAGACGCCTGTGCCCATGGAAGACCCACCAGGCGTAACGGCCCCATGGAGGGTGGGTGGCGTCACGCCTGCTTGATAAATATACAGCGGGCGGCGCTGCCGGTGCCAGGCACACCCTTGCACTCGAACATTACCAAGCGGAGCACGTCGAAGGCCAGAGGGCGGCCCGGCGCGCGCAGGGCGCGCACATCTTGCCCTTCTTGATCACGTCACTGGCCTCGCGGTAGCGCTGGCGGATGAGCTTGGCCGGCTCGCCCGCGTTGCCCGACTCCAGCTCACCGGCGGACATCACGATCGGCCCGATGCCCAGCTTCTTGAACGCCAGGTTGCACTGGAACGTCTTGCCCTGGCCCTTGCCGCCCCAGATGCCTGCGCAGCAGGCGGGGCACGCCCCTTCGCCGCGCTGACCTACAGGTGCGCGCGTATACAGTGGCCTAACACCGGCGTCGCAGTGACAGCCTGCACTGTTAGGCGCAGCAGTGACCATGCGCTGGCGTGCTGCGTGGCAGCATGCCAGTGGCGCCCTTTCGCGGCAGGAGCACTCGCATACTCTAGAAGCCCCGCAGCTTGGAGATAGATAGGTCGCCAAGCCCTGGGGTGCGGGGGCCGCGCGCGCGCGCGCGCACCCAGGATGAGCGGGACCTTGATCTTGGGCAGGTCCAAGAAGTTCTTGGCGACGTGGATAGACAGCTTGTCCAGGAAGGCGGGCGAGATGTAGAAGCCGTCCTCGATGTTGTTCAGCGTGCGCGCCGCGTTGGACAGGTAGTCGGTGGACGACAGGATCGAGTTGTGCGTGCCGCTGTTGCCGGTCGCGCCCTGGAAGAGCGAGTCCACCATGTCGCGGCCGCGCGTGATGTCTTGCTGCGCGCCCGCGCGCGCGCGCGAGTCAGCGGTGCGGCCGCGCTGGTGCGCTCTGGTCAGTACGGCTGCATACAGCACCAGCAGCCTTGGCCTCCTCCTTGCAGTGCACGCAGCCGGGCACGCCGCGAACAGAATGTGTCCGTTGAGCACCGGCCCCCCTCATGCTGCCGGGTGCGAGGGGGAGGTGACTCGCATGCCTTCTCTCTTTGCAGTCTCTCTCTGTCTTTGCAGTCACCCTCAGCTCCCTCTCAGCTCCCTCTCAGCTTTCCTCACCAGACAGGACGTGCCCATAAAGAGCCGTAGTGCGCTGGCCTTGGCTGTGCACGCGTACCCCCAACCAGAGCGCCAATGCACATTTGTGAGGGCAGAAGCTGCCACTGACTGGTGCTGACTGGAGCCTCAGCACTCCTGTATTGCCTGCGGAGCCCGGGCTTACCTGGTCATCGGAGACGTCCTCGTCCAGACCTTTCCACCGGCCAATCTGGGTCTTACCGCCCTTGCCGCTGCGCGGCGTCGACTCAGCGAAGACCTTTGCGCCGTTCTGGACCTGCGAGCAGGCAATGCGTGGGTTTGGCGCGCCGCCCGAGCCGTGCCGTGGCTGTGTACCATTCGATGCTCACTGCCGGGACCCACCTTGCTGCGGAGGGCCTGGCCGCAGAAGCCGGTGCGGGCCGCCACACGCCGTCCGCCAATGCTGCACGGCACCAGCTGACTGTCAGGAGCAGCCACAGGGGAGGAGCCTATAGTAAAGTACCCAGGATGACAGGCAGGAGAGGGCCCTGCTGCGGGGCGCTCACCTGGTCTGCAGCTCAGCCTTGGGCGCCTGCGGGGCACAGAGTCAGCAAAGTGGCAGGCAGATGTCGGGCGCGGCCTTGGGCGCAAAGCAATGCTCGCGTGCCCCGCAAGGGCCGCGCACCTGGGTGTTCATCATCAGCTTGCCCGCCATCGCTGCGCCTATCTCTATTCCTTGCACGCGGCTCTTGTTGATAGAAAGAACTGGCAGGCTGCTCGTATGTGGCTCAGAAAGCCAGGATCAGCTAGTAGGGTTGTGATGAAATGAGCGAGGACAGATGGATCTGCCTTGCTTGTTGCCTTGTTCGTACACATCATGCGCTGCATTCCTGTAAGTTGCACACAACGCTGGCAGTCCCAGCTGGCGACCCCTTGGGCTCATCACAGAGCGCCGTGCTTGTTTGAACACCCGTAAAAGAGCTGCGCCACAAGGGAAAGCGCTGCGCGTTCCTATACACGTTTCAACGCGACCACACTAAGGTACGTCAACAGTCAGCTGGTTTGCTTGTCTGCAGACGCAGGGTGACGGCCTTCTGCACCTCGCCAGTCGACGCCAGGGCAAGGCTCTAGGCGCTCAGTGCAGGGCAGACATCAAAGCACATTACAGTGTCACAGTCTGCTTAGGTTACGAGGCAACACATACAGTGGGCGTGTTCTGCGCTGCCGGCCGCGGCGCAGCCGCGGCGACACAAGCGCCGGCCCTCAAAGAGGCCTCTCAGATTACAGAGTAGCTGCAGCTCACATGTCGAGCTAGGTACGGCCGTTAGCCACATACAAGCATGCTCACATGCTGGTCCACAGGTGCTGCTCCACAGACTTTGCCGCTCAACAGTCGACCAGGAACCCAGCAGCACTGCAGATGAATCCCGTATTGCACACACATTCAGCATTTAGATCCCTCGTGGACCGGCGCTCGCCCCCTGCCAGGGCTTCACCCAGGCTGCTCCGCCCCGCCCGCGCCCGCTTGCCGCCGCGCCAGGACCTCCTGCCGCGTGCTCAGGCGCCAGCGCGGCCCGCCGGCGTGCTCCAGCACGTGCGTGTGCCACTGCACCAGCTGCTCGCGGTGGCCCACGCTGACAAACGAGCGGCCGCCGCGCTGCAGCAGGCCGTACAGCGCGGCCTCGGTCGCCGTGTCCAGCGCGCCCGTCGGCTGCGCGCGCTGCGCCGCTGTCGGCCCACTGTGACGGCGCGCAGGGCAGGGCCTGCATGCAAAGCGCAGCACGTTTGGGAGTGTGTGGGCGGAAGCGCAGCCGCAACAGCTGCCAGCGAGCGGCCCCCCCCCGGAAACTGGGGAGCCGCTGCCGCAGCGCGCTGCCTGTCGGGCGGCGCAGCACGCGCGCGCTCGCAGCCACGAGGGCACCGCCTGCGCCGAGCTGCCGCTGCAGCAAGAGCATGCTTCAGGAAGACCCTCGGGGCGCGCGCGCCTCGTCCAGGAAGGCGAGCGAGGGGCGGTGCAGGAGGAGGCGCAGGAACGCGATGCGCTGCTGCTCGCCCAGGCTCAGCACGTGCGCCCACTCCAGCTCCGCGTCCAGGCCGCCCGCGCGCCGGGCCAGCCCTGCGCGCGGCGCCCCGCCGCCGCAGTCGGGGCCTCGCCGGGCAGGCGGCCCGCCGCCGCTCCTTCGCTCGGCGCCAACCCGGACGGCATGGCTGCGCTGCCAGCCTGCAGGCACATGCCTCGCGAGCGGCACACTTTATGGTCTCATTCATGTACGTCTCACCTGGCAGTAGGACCTCATCCAGGCGCGCCAGCAGCTCGTCGTCGCTCCAGCCGCGGTCGTCCGCGCTGCCGTCCGCGGCGGCCTCTGCGCCCCAGCAGCCTGGTTCAAGCCAGGGCGGCAGGTGCTGCGCCGCAATGCAGCGCCAGCTAGCAGCAGCCGCGGAGTCGTGCACCAACCCTGGGCGAGGCCACCCCTTGCTTCTGGAGCGTCGCTTGCCGCCCTGCCGCCTACGTGTCCCGAGCGTGCCCAGCAGCGCAGGGCCCCAGCGCATGCCCCGCAGCCCCCCGACATGCAGTACCACACCAGGGGTGCGAGCCGGCCGGGGAGCAGGGACTGTCGGCGCTGAACGCCCAGCCGCATCAGGAAGAGACAGCGCGCCGCTGCTGCCACTACAAACGGCAGGCAGCTGGCGGCGGACAGGGCGCCGCACAGCGCCCCGTGAGCAGCAAACGCTTGCGCACGGGCGTGCGCCCGAAGGAGCGGCCGCAAGGGGCCACGCGCCCAGCGGCCCCCAGGGCTATTGCGGCGCAGGAACAGATACAGGAACAGGCCGCCCTGAGGCCCGGCGCGTCCGCAGCAGGGCGGGCCGGCCGACCTGCCGGGAAGAGCAGCTGCTGCCGCAGCGTGCCCAGCGGCATGAAGGGCTTCTGCGGGAGGAAGAACATGCCGCGCGCGGGCGGCGCCGCCACGCACCCGCCGCCGCGCGTCCACAGGCCTGCCGCGGCGCACCGGCGCCGGCGCGGTCAGCGCCGGCCGCGCACGAGCGCTTGCGCGCGCCTGGCGCGGGCGCGCAGCCTGCCGGCCAGAGGGCAACGCATGTGACCCGCCACACATCCGCACAAAACGCCTGAGCACATGTGCACGCTTGCCGCTGTGGTGCAGTGAGCGTGGTCTTCCATGCTCCAGCGCTCCTCACCGCCAAGTCACAAGCGCTACAACCAGCTGACGGGGCGACGCCTGTTGATCACGCCGGTGATGCGCCCTCGCAGACGCACGCGCACTGCGCGCTCCGGCCGCGCCAGCCTTGCCAGCAGCGCCGCGCTGCCACACGGTGGTTGGAGCCGGGGCATTGCTGCACCGGGGTTGAGGCAGCGGGCGGCAGCGCGCCTGCGATCGCACGTAGCAGGCTGGACTTGCCGCAGCCGCTGGGGCCCGTGATGAGCACCGCCATGCCCGGCTTCATGCGCAGCGTCAAGCCCTGGCCGCGTCGGCGAGCGTCAGTTGCGCACGACCGGGCTGCTACCCTGTGGGCTGCAGCCACAGGGGCCGCCGTTGGAGCAGAATGCAGTTGTCTGCTGCGCTGGCAGCACTCCACTGAACGGAGTTGCTCGGGCTCGAGCAGGAAGACTGGAGTCAGAAGCGAGAGCGTAGGGCTGGCAGACAGCCTGATGCGACGCCGGTGAGTAGTGGATATGAGAGTTAGAGCGAGGGGCCGCGCCTCACAGAGGGTGCGCTCGCCGGCGGGGGTCATGACACACAGGCCGTCCAGCCGCAGCTCGCCCTCCGGCGCCGCCGCGCGCTCGATCTCCGGGCCCGCCTGCACACGCATGCGCACCGCTGGGCGGGCGCGCGGCGGCCCAGGTCAGCTACGGCGCGCGGGGCGCGCATTGCACTGGTGCTTCCCTGCCATGTGCACGCTCACTGCCTAGCCGCTCGGCCACCAGACAAGCGCCCCTGTCGACACAGGCGCTGCCGCTGGACATTCTCGCGCATGTAGATTCTCAGAAATAAGTTTCATGTCTGTTGTTTGGCGAGCCCGATACCTAGAGGGGCGGGTGGCTCCAGAAGTGCGCAGGCAGCCAAGCCGACCCCAGAGGTGGGGGCTGCGGCAACTGATGAGTGTCAGGCTTCCTGCGCGGCTGACATGGCAGGCAAACCCAAAGGCGTGCATACAGCAGCAGCGCCGAGCACCGCATGCTGACCCCGACCCTGCTCTGGACCCTGGACCAGGCGCCGCACCCGCAAAGAGCGCGTCCAGGCGCTCAGTCTGCGCGGCCAGGCCAGCGAAGCGCGCCAGGTGGTTCACCAGGTAGCTCAGCGCGCTCTCAATGCGGTTGAACGCGAACGTGACCTGGCGGCCGCGCCATTGAGCTTGTCTGAAGAGTGACAATTGCACTACAGGCTAGCGGCTGTAGCCGGCTAAGCGCTTTCTCGGGCACTGTGCCACTGCGCAAAGCGCTGGTGGCCACATTTTTAGAAATTGAGAGACTCCAGGCGTGCGCCGCGCCTGGGAGATGACGCCAAACTCGATCTCGCCGCGGAAGTAGCGCGGCGCGGTGAGCAGCGAGGGCACCAAAATGGTGGCATAGCTGCGCAGCACGGCCGCAAACCCAGCTCAGCTCTACGCGCTGCACGCTGTGCGCATACAGATGAGGATCCAAACACGCGCTTGACCCCCGCGTCCCTGCACTGCAAGGCTGCGGGCAGACGACGCGCGCAGCACCCCTGCAGGTGCGCCCGCAACGTCCCGCTCGAGCGCTTCACCCGCCAGGCGCAGGCGCAGACCCCAAGCGCGCCGGCCGGCCGGGGCAGCGCGGGGATGCCAGGCGCGCGCACGGCCGCGCCTGTAGTAGTGCGTCCACAGCGTCAGCGCGGAGCTCCAGAGGATGCGCACGCGCGACGCGACCACCAGCTGCATCAGGCGCTCCCCGGCGCCCGCCTCCTCCCGGCGCTCGCCCTTGTAGAACGCGACGGCCTCTGCGGTCAAAAAGAAGGCTCAGGGCAGGGTTAGCGCATTGGCCACACGAGCGCGCTGCTCGCCGCCGGGGCCCGGCGGGTTGCGGGCGCGCGGGCGCGGGCCGCCCCTGGCTACGCGCGCGCGTCCGGCGCGCGGGCCATCTGCGCCGCATGCACTGGCCGCCATGCGGCTGCGCGCGGTCGGACGTGGCGGCGGGCGGCGGGCGCGGGGCGCGCGCACCCGCGTTCTCGCGCGTGCGCACGAGCTGGAAGCGCAGGTCGCCCTCGCAGCGCAGGATGCGGAACTGCAGCTGCATGAGCCGCCGCGCGAATGCCCACACGGTCACGCCGGTCGCGGCGGCCGCGTACGCGAGCAGGAAGAGCACGAGCGAGGGCGCCACGGCCCACAGCACGCCTGCGCGGCCGCCCTGGCCCTGGCTGGCGCGCTGCAGCTGGCGGCCTGCCCGACCACAGGGCCGCGGCCGCGCTCCTGGGTGTGCTTGGCTGCGACCCGCTGGCCGCAGTGAGCGCTGCACTGCACCCATGTTCTGCCCCTGCCGGTGCCACGTCGGGAGTCACAACGTCCTGTGCGTTCAACCAACATCAGCTGGACTGCAAGGATGCACAAGCGTTGTCCGGGTCATGTCCGCGGGCGCTCGCGCGCACCCGAGAAAGCGACCATGTTCATGACCTTGCGCACAGCGCCAATCGTGAGCGTGACGCTGCCGTCGCAGAAGGACGGCACGTCGTCGCACATCCTCTGCGCGCGCGCCCGGGCGGCGCCTCAGCGGCCGAGCGCATCGGCAGCTGCATACATTCGCGTCAGGGGGCCGGGCTGCGGCGCCCGTGTACGGGGCCCGGGCGGCTGCGCCAACGTCCAGCCACGCCGGCAGCTGGCATCTTGGCCGAATGCTGTGGCGCGCCGCGCGCCGCGCTGTTGGCGAGACCGACGAGATACATGCCGGGATTGAGGGGTGCATGTACCAAGACGGATGCATGCACGGCGGTCTGGGGTGTACGGCAGCCACCGGGTGCCGGGCTGCTCCGGGGGGTACGCCTTGCGCCGGGGCTGCGCGCCTGGTCGGGGTTGTCCAGCAGGCCCGCCTGCTGGTGCAGCCGGAAGAACGCGCGGTCGGCATAGTAGCCAGCCATCAGGCGCGCCGTCAGGTAGCGCCGCCACTCCAGCACGAGGCGGCTCTCCACGAAGTCTGCGCGCGCGCCGCCGGCCGGCACGGTCGCACACAGCGGCCGCCTCGCGCGCTCCGCAGAGCCCGGCTACGCGGCAGGGCAGGACACCCACGGCCGCCCAGCCAGGGCCCCCGCGGGCGCCCGCAACGCTGCCACGGCGGCCAAGTGCGTGACGCTTGGGGCGGGCTGGACGGCGCGCCTGCAAGCGCGAAGAGCGGCGCGGCCACCAAGATGACCAGCACAAACTTCATGATCGCGCGGTAGAAGCCGTCTGCGCGCGGGCGACCCGTCGCACAGCCGCCGGCCGCGCTGCAGCTGGTGGCGCGCGGCAGGGGGCCGCAGGCGCGCCTTCGTCCTTGCCGGACATGGCGGTGTCGAGGTCGCGGTGCAGGTAGCTGATGGCGACCAGCAGCAGCGTGGTCGCGAACGACAGGACGACCACCGCGCACGCCCAGCCGCAGGCGGCCTTCCGCTCGCTCCCTGCGCCCCGCACACAGCTTCCATCAGCGCCCTGCCCAGGCAACAGCGAGCTCATAGCCCACAGCTCAGGCAAGTGCGACGGTGCACAGGTTGCCGGAAAGCGGTCCCCGGGTGGGCACCCTCGAACCAGAGCCGCGTGACGCGCAGCCACTTGGGCAGCACGCGGAGCAGGCTCACAGCCGGCAGCGCGGCCTCGGCCGCCTCGCTTGTGTGCGAGCGCTTCACGCTGAGCGAGGTCGCGGCCGCGGCCGCGTGCGGCAGCAGCGCCTCATCCTCGCACAGCGGCGTGTCCTCGTGCAGCACGTTGCTGTCCTTGCGCGACGCCTGCGCTGGCCCGACCCGCCCGACGCGTGAGGGCACCAACCTGAGAGGCCAAGGAAGGATATTGTCCTTGCGCAGCGCTTTGGTGCGAGAGCGTCACATGTTCTCCCAAGCACCGCTCTGGGTCAGGGCAGTTGCACCCAAGGCTGTTTCCAGCCTCGGACTGCAGGTCACCTTTGTGCTCCAGGAGGACGCAGAGTCCTTGGCCTCCAGCTTGGGCGGCTTGGGCAGGGGCATCGACGCGTGCTGCAAGAAGGCTGACATGCTTTCACAAACGTTGCGGGCGGGCTCTCAAAGCCCACAGTGCGTTGAGGGACCAGTGTTGCAGTGGGGCATGAAACTTTGCCGAGCAGGACCTGGGGCCAGACTTGTACGCGCGCAGCAGCATTACTGACCCACAGTCTGCTTCCCGCCCAGCGCAGACCGCCCAACGCAGAGAAAGGACTTGACCTTGGCTGTCCAGGGGTGAGTTGAACACACTCGGTTCTACCGTAGAGCACACTGGGTCTACGGTAGAACTTCTATCAGGGAACTAGTAGGTAGGCCTGCTGACCACTTCAGCGGCTTGATCAAACTTGGGGAGCAGCCAGCGCCTAGCAGAGTCTGAGCCACAATGCAGCGCCTGCACTGCGGCAGCAGGGGCCTGGTGAGCCCTCCGCTCACCGCCAGGCGGCCCGTCGGCCCACAGGCCCGCGCAGCACGCACACAGCGGCTGCGGAGGCCGCTCGGCGTGCGTGCAGCCGCAGCCTCTTCTGGCAGCAGCGAGGACCCGTATAAGGTGTGGTACCCGGCGGCGCTTGTGCAAGAGCTCGGTGCTGCAGTGGACCTGCACAGCAAGCGTTGCCGCAGTAGCTCGCTCACCCTCCCTCGCAACAGGTGCTCAGCTTGCCAAAGAACGCGGACTCGGCGGCCATCCTGCGTGCGTACAGGAATAAGCTGCGCGAAGCGAAAGGCAACGACGCGGCGACTGAGCGCATCGAGGCCGCGCACACCTCGCTGCTAATGCGGGGGTTGAACTCGCGCCTGACGGTGTGTCTCGCAGCCGATGCCTTGCCCAGCATTGTATGGCGTATGGCGCGGTTTGCTGACGGTGTGCAAAAGGCAGTGCTGTCCCTGCATTTGCGTCAACTGTCCCACCAGCGCCTGCTGCCGTTCGTTGCGCAGGGCGGCGCGACGGTGGCCGCAGACGTCAAGTATGCGGACCGTGCAGTTTACTTCCCGTGGCGACCCAGGTGCAGTGCGCGCTGCTCCCACCGAGCGCTCGGGGTGTCAGCTTGGCGCCCTGGTGGTTTCACTGACACTGTGACAGCCTGTGATAGCTCCACAGGGCTGCTTGGGCTTGCGGGCCGGCCAAAGTGGCTGCCTGGGCAGGCGCTTCGGCAGAGAGCTGCAGCTTCTTACAGGATGGCCGGAGCTGAGCGTCAACGTGCGCCTCGTGTGCGTGCGGCGCAGGCTGTACAAGGCCGACCGCGACATCATGCTCTGGGGCGGCGTGGCGCAGGCGCTGCTCTGCGCGTGGGCGGTGCTGCTGAGCGTCACCGCCGGCTCGCAGCCGATCATCACGTCCGCCTGCGTCGGCGCGGGCGCCAACATCCTGAAGCAGTTCAGGATTTTCCCGCCCGCCGGCGGCGGCCCGGACGGCCCTGGGGACGAGAAGCGGCAGGGTGCGCCGCGCACACGCAGCCTGTGCGGCCGCGGCAGGGGCAGCAGGCCGGCATGCCCTCCCGCCCTTGCTGGCAGTGGCGCAAAACGGGCTGTGCAGCAGCAAAGTAGACCCTGCGTGTGGTGCTGTGCATGCCTGCAGTCCTCCCTCCTTCTGCGACATGGCGGCACAGCGGTTGGCCGCCACTCGCCCAATGCGCCAGTCACCGTGCTCGTTGCTGGGGCTGGCAGGTATTAAAAACATCATGCGGGGAGCGCTGCTGGCCACCGCAGCGACCTTCCTGGGCTGCGCGCTCTTTTTCACGCTGCCGGACCTGATTGCGTCGCAGCTGAACCGCACCATGCCCTACTGGTTCTACGAGAGCGAGGTGCGCATGTGGCTTTGTGCCTGTGCATGCCCAGGCAAAAGTCACATGGATACCAGGGACATGTGTCACACCTCGCTGCATTTGCAACGTCTGAGCATGCCTTTATCCGCATGCTGTGGCTCATGGTCAGGACTTGTTCGGAAGAGCCTGACACGGATGTGTGTGGCCGTGCAGACAACGCTCTTGACGGTGGGCACCGCGCTCACAAACTGGGTGATGTCATCATTCTTCCGATGAACATCGTCTGGATGCAGGGGTGGATGGCTGTGTAATGGCACTGGGGCATGCGGCTGATGTGACAAATCACAACAAACCCTTTCAAAAGCTCACTCACACATACAGACCGGGCAGTATGCACAGCCATGGTAGACTACCTGGCCATGAGACGCAGCCATAACACATACATGCAGGACGGATGCCAGCATAGTAGCAGTGGCACAGCACAACCACTTTGAGAGCCAGCCTGGCCAAGCCTCTCAAGAGGGCGGCCTGCTCGCCCTCAGGTTTGCGGGCCCACGCATGCGCGCTGCAGACTATCTACCACGTACAGCCGCTCGAGCGACTGCGCCGCAAGGCGATTGAGCTGCTCGCAGTAGGTGTCCACCTGTGTTGCGCGCAGGCAGGCGTCAGCACCCCAGCTGTAAGCCCTGACTCGGCCAGCAAGCCTCTCGCACGGCTACTAGAAATATTGAAAGTCGCCGACGAGGAGTTTCCCTCTCGTCCTTGGCACGCCTGGAAAATGTGAAAGACATGACAGGGTACATGGCTGCAGCTACAGGTGATCACCAAACAGTGTTGCCAAGCCCTGCACCCAAGTGACATCCAAAAAATTGCGCTCATTTGGGTGACAGGCAGCCAAAGTGCGCTGGTGACTGGCAGCAGTGTGCCGCTTGTTGCATGAGCGAAACAGCATGGCTGCAATTTCACCGCCATGGCTGGCCGCTGATCAGGCGCCACGCTCTGCCGGCGCTCAGGCACGATGAGCGGGGCCTGGCGCCGCGCGCCTGGCTGACGATGAGGAAGCCGTCCAGCGGGCTGGGCTCCGGCGGCGGCTTGAAGAGGACCGGGTCCTCCTCCGGCAGCGCCTCCTCGCCGGCCAGGCGGCGCTGCGCATTCTCCTGCCGCCGCTTCTGCAGCCACTGCGCCACCTGCTGCTGCTGCCGCGCCAGGTTGCGGTGGTAGAACGACACCTGCGCGCCGCACGCGCCCCGCTCGGCCGGGCACCCATTACTCTGCAGCAGCCTGGGCCGGACACGCGTTGCTTGCCGCGTCCAACAATGGCGTTCCTGTGGGCCTCCTCTGACGGTCGTGCCTTTCGATCACAGCCCCGCCAGCACTGGGTGGGGCGAAAGTCACTGCCTCCCGGTGATTCCGTGCACACGCAGTGCACACACATGATCGTCACGCAGCACCCAGCAAGCCGCAGAGCCTGGGAAGCGGCGCGACCTTGCGCAGCACCCCACAGCGCCTCCCCTCCGGCAGCGCCCGCCCGCGAGCGCGCGCCCGCGCGGGCGCGCGCGCGCGGCGGGCCGGCGCGCGCGCCTTCTGCTGCTCCTGCACGATGTCGTCCAGGCAGTCGTTGAGGAACTCCAGGTTCTTCTCCACCAGCGGCGCGACGCCCAGGTCCAGGCGCTCGTGGTCGCCCGCGTTGGTGGCCGCGTCCGGCTCCAGCGCCACCATCAGCGCCGCGCCCAGCGTGCTGCGCGCCGCGCCGCCGCCCCTGGCTCCGCCTGCCTTGCTCGGCGCGCTCGCCGCGCCGACCCGGCCCACTTTTGCGAGCGCTTCTGTGCAGGCTCTGTTTTGTGCAGGCTTCTTGCGCAGACGGTGCGCAACATGCAGGCGAGCAGCGTCCAGTGCCCCCCGAGGGCGGCAGCGGGGTGGGCACCTGTTGCAGACGGAGATGGGGATCTCGTCAAACACGTCGCGCCAGGACACGGCGGCCGCCTTCAGCTTCTCGCTCGTCACCGCCCCGGTCTTGTACACCTGCGGGCGCCGCGGCGAGCGCGCCGTCAGGCTCGCACCTGGGGCGCGCTCTCGCTGCAGGCTCTCCCAGCGTGCAGTCTCCCTGCAAGCGCTCCTAGCGGCGACGCCTGCCCCAAGGTCTCGGCCGGCCGGGGCCAGTCCGCTCCTGCACCTGCTGCAGCAGTGCCGGCAGACAGCTGGGCAGGCTGAGGGCGCGCCTGTATGAAGGACTCCTTCAAGCGCACGGCCTTCAGCGCGTGCCCGCCCGCGGAGGCGCGCTGCGGGTCGTACACGATGCAGACACACCGCTTGATCGACTCCGCGTAACTGATGAACGTTTCTATGAGCTCCAGCGTCTGGAAGGAGCCCATGACCGTCGACTGGTACCTGTGCCGGTGCGGCCGCAGACTTATTACACCTGCGGGACAACGGTGCAACCAGTGCGAGCCTCGACGCCGCCGCCCGCAGTCCTGTCGGATGCCCGCAGTCCTGCACCCCCTTGGAGCTGGCATGGCGCCCCAGCGCCGCGCACCAGCCGACGGTGTTGTTGTCCACGTTCACCTCGCGCAGGCACCGCATCATCTCAAGCTGGTAGTTGGCGCCATCCACGTCGCTGGTCTCGTCGTCCTCCAGCCGGCTCTGCGCACCGGCGCGCGGTGAGCGCTCCTGTTCGATGCTGTGCCGCTCGGCGCCAGTGCATCGGCCACGCAACGGGAGGCACGCGCACCGGGAACGGGAAGCAGTCGGTGACTTCCAAGGTTGACCCCACGTCCAGCCCGAGCAGCTGCCCCGTGACAAGGTTCGGCATGCACTCCTTGCAGTGCTTTGCGATCTTGAGCACCACGTGCCCGCTCAGCTGCACTTTACTCAGCGGCTTGGCGTCCTCCACCTTCTTCTCCGCCATCGCCGCAAAGCTGAGCGGCGCCATGGCGCCTCTGCTTCAGGCGCGCCCGGCCTTCCCGCTCGCCCAGGGAAGCGGGCAGAGGGACTCGCGCGAAAGTGCTGGACAAGCTGCGGGTGCGAGCGGACAGGTTGAATACGCCGAGAGCCAGTCACAGAGCCCGATGGTCGCCGCCGACCAGTATCGAGGCGGTCATCAGCGCAACCCTAGCTCCATCTGTGCTTGCAGCGCGTGCGCAGCAAAGCAGTAGCAGTAGCAGGCATGGTCCCTGGGAGCCCTTGCCTGAGCGCAGCGCGCTAGAAGGATGCCATAGGTAGACGGCTGTAGCGCGCGCCCTGCGTTGGATGCCAGTGCGCGCCGCGCGCGGAGCGTGAGAAGACGATGTCCGCGGGCGCTCTGGACATCCGCATCGCTGGCCGGTACCGCCTGGGGCGCAAGATAGGCAGCGGCAGCTTCGGCGACATCTACCTCGGTGCGCCCCCGCGCGGCCCGGGGCACCGCGCCTGGGCACGCGTTCGCGGTCCTGGACCCGCCGGCGGCCTGCTGACCCGTGCGGCTTGCGTGCAGGCATCCACATTCAGACCGGCGAGGAGGTCGGCATAAAACTGGTGCGCGCCAAACCCTGCTTGCGCCGGTCAGCGCACGCGCGAGCGCGGCGTGACTGAGCCCGCACGCTGCGTGCGCAGGAGTCTGTGAAGACCAAGCACCCGCAGCTGCTGTACGAGAGCAAGCTCTACAAGATTCTGCAGGGCGGCAGTGCGCCCCAGCCTGGCCTGACTGCTGCCGAGCGCGAGGCGCACTGGGGCACAGGATGTGAGCGTGAGGCGCTGCGCGCAGCCGGCATCCCCAACATTCGGTGGTATGGCGTGGAGGGCGACTACAACGTTATGGTCCTGGATCTGCTGGGCCCGAGCCTGGAGGACCTGTTCAACTTTTGCAACAGGAAGTTCAGCCTCAAGACGGTGCTCATGCTGGCCGACCAGCTGGTGCGGCCCGGGCGGGGCCGCAAAGCTGACTCGCCCGGCCGCGTGCGAGCGTCGCCGTGTGCGGTCCGTTGATAGCGCGCCGCGAAACCCCACGTCCGGCCTCGGTCTGGCCCAGGTTGAGACGTGCTGCCTGCAGTGGAGCAGCCGCGCTGGCTCCTGTGCCGGAGCGCCTCAGCGCTTTGGCGCGCTGGCACCTTGTCCAAGCGCGCCTTTGCCGCGCGGCGGGTCACACGAGCCGTGCACGCCGGATACTGCGGGGCCGCGAGCGTGCAAGGGCGCTAATGTCAACAATACGCCTACCGCACAAGCGAGGTTGCCTGAGGCTCTGGCGCCTGTGCGGGCGCAGATATCGCGGATTGAGTTTGTACATAGCAAGAGCTTCATCCACCGCGACATCAAGCCGGACAACTTCCTGATGGGCCTCGGCAAGCGCGCCAACCAGGTGCCGCCTGCCCTCTTCTCCCCCTGCCCCCAGTGCGGTGGCTTCTGTGGAGGCAACGCCCGGCTCTTCGTGCCCAGCTACCTGTGCCCATTGAGGAGTGGCAGGGCTGCTATGCTGACAGGCCAACGCATGCCCATCTCTCCTACAGTGTCACAGTCCCTGCTTCGGAGGGGCTGCCCAGCATATGCTTTACACTGGGGGCTTGCTGTGTGCCGGGTCTCTGACTCAGCTGGTGGGTGTAACCCTGCATATCCCGCCCCTGGACGCCCACGAAGCCCTCCAGCGCGGGCCCAAGCCGCGCGCAGCGCACCGAGCCGCGCGCCGCGCCCTGCGCAGGTCAACATCATTGACTTTGGCCTGGCGAAGAAGTACCGCGACCCGAAGACGCACATCCACATACCCTACCGCGAGAACAAGAACCTGACGGGCACCGCGCGCTACGCGTCCATCAACACGCACCTGGGCATCGAGCAGTCGCGGCGCGACGACATCGAGTCGCTCGGCTACGTGCTCATGTACTTCCTGCGCGGCTCGCTGCCCTGGCAGGCGCGCGCCCGCGGCCCCAGTCGATGCCCAGCCGCGAGCGCCGCGGCGTCAAACAGCGCTGCCCTGTCGACCCTGGACGCCGCAGGATGGTGACGGGAGGCTGCCCAGCCGCCCCGCACTGTGCAAGGCCAGTGCGCCTGGCTATCTGTCTGCATATGTGCCACGGGCAAGTATGCAGTCTCCCGCCTCAATGACAGGGCTCTCGCGGCGACGAGCAGCGGGGGCACAGCGCACTGCTGAACTCGCGAGCGGAAACCCATTGGTACCCGCGCGCGCCGCAGGGGCTCAAGGCGGCCACCAAGAAGCAGAAGTACGAGAAGATCAGCGAGAAGAAGATGGCCACGCCAACCGAGCTGCTGTGCAAGAACTTCCCGACCGAGTTCACCACGTACTTCCAGTACTGCCGCAGCCTGCGCTTCGACGACAAGCCGGACTACTCGTACCTGCGCAAGGTCTTCCGGGACCTGTTTGCGCGCGACGGCGCGTCCCGCGCGCGCCCTGGGCCCGCCTGCCCCCGGCGGGCGCGCCCTCGGCGGGGCTACGCGTCGCCGCGCGTTGCGGCTAGTGCATGTCCCGTGCATGCGCTGCGCCCGCGGCCTTTGGCCCCGCGCGTCAGCGCGTCAGGAGGACGCCGCTCTTGGCAAGCATGCCGTGCACCCAGCTGCTGAGGACCATGGGCGCCCGCTGCGTACCGCCATGAGCGTGTTAAGGAAGGCGCAGTATGTGCACTTGATTGCATGCACCCGCGCGCGCAGGCTTCCAGTGGGACTACGTTTTCGACTGGACCATCCTGAAGTACCAGCAGAGCCAGACGGCCGCGCGCACGCCGCCGTTGCAGAGCGCGGGCGACGCAGCGACGGCCGGCGCGAGCGGCACGCGCGACGTGCGGCGCGTCGCCGGCGCAGACGACGAGCACGACCGCGGCGTCGCCGGCTTCCGCAGCAGCGCGGCCGATGCTGCGCGGCGGCGGTGCGCACTTTGATTACTGAGAACACTCGCAGTGTCATACAGCAGGCAGGCTGCTGCTTGGGTACCTGCTCGCATGCAAGAGGGCGGCGTAATCTGTGCTGCCCGGGTGATGTAGATAGATAGACAAGTTGAAAGTGGCAGGCAGAGCGTGTCTGAAGGAGGCGCCACTGTGCCCACCGCCTGCAGGTAACACTTCACAGTACGTAGTAGCCGCGGCCCCATAGGCGCTTGCAAAGCCGTCTGTGGGCGGGCTGGTGCTGCCTGTGCATTTGACACAGGCGGCGTAGGTCGCACGTGCTGCTGCACGCTGGGCGCCAACATGCCACGTCGATGCGGTGCTCTCCGCGCGAGATCTCTGCGCGGCTGCGGTGCGCAGGTACTAGGGGAGGCGGCGCGGCAGTGCGCGGCAGCGCGTGAGCGCCGCCGCAGCAGGACCACACGCTGCGGGGTGCCGGTAGGCGCTGCCGAGGTGCCGCGCCCCGCGCTGCCGCGGCCAGGCCTGGGAGCCGCTGTTGCGGCTGGGCAGGGAGTCATGTAAGCGACAGCACAACTGCTGACCCGGTCGCCCATGCGCACACCAGGCCCAGCCTTAAGCGGATCATGGGCCACCAGGGTGCGAGCAGCGTGGGTTGCTAGCGGCCATGCGCACGATGGAGCGTGCGGTGCGGATGTCGTGTCAGGGCGCATGGATTTTTGGCGCGGTGAAGAGGAAGCGAGCGGTGTACGGCGTGAGGGGATGGCGCACGGGGCGTGCGAGGCGAGCGGGCGGGGGTGAGGGTTTGGCTTGCAGGAGTTAGCTTGCGCACACAAGGCAAAGCGCCCGGGGGGCAGGGGGGGGGGGGGGGGGGGGGGGGCGGGGCCGCCCCCC